>Ga0099364_10000035_pt1 | contig 193360 bp, 178 predicted proteins | sample TergutTh196P3_FD_73070 | JGI IMG/M metagenome (GOLD analysis project Ga0099364, IMG submission 73070) | Microcerotermes parvus P3 segment gut microbial communities from Pointe-Noire, Republic of the Congo - Th196 P3 | ecosystem: Host-associated > Arthropoda: Insects > Digestive system > Gut ... | reverse complement strand
CTTCCGAAAGCAAAGCCGACGGTGCATTTTTGTTCGACTTTGAAATGCTGCACTTCGAGAAAAACGGCAAGATTGTCGAGTTGTCAAAAACCGAAGCAAAGCTATTGCAACTGTTGTATTCCAACAAAGGGCAGACCCTCACCCGCGAGCGATTGTCGGAGCGGATATGGCAAGACGGCACGGAATACGTTGACGAAAACGCACTCTCTGTCTCAATCCGCAGACTGCGTTCAAAATTAGAGGACGAGCCGTCAAATCCGCAGTTTATTAAAACCGTTCACGGAATCGGTTACAAATGGACGGCGACCGTCTGTCAGGCGGTAAACTTATGAGAAGAAAAACGCTTCTAAAGAAGCTTGACAAAATGCTTGATGAAGCCATTGCAGGGACGTTTGAGGTGCAGTCTTATGAAGAGAGTCAACTCTCGAAAATCGAGGCAAAGACAGCGCGGTTTCTCGAGCTATCACAGCTAAAACGTGAGCAAATTGACAACGAACAAGCGCGTGTTCGTTCACTAATCAGCGACATTTCACACCAAACAAAAACGCCGATTTCCAACATCACGCTTTACTCGCAGTTATTGGCGGAGCAAAACTTGACAGTTGAACAATCACATTTAGCATCACAAATTTTGTCAAGTGCAGCCAAACTTGACTTTCTGATACAGGCGTTAGTAAAAACGTCAAGACTTGAAAGCGGAATCATCAAAATTGAAGCCTTGCCGGGGAATATTTTTGACTTGGTGAACGCCGCAGTTTCAGAGTGTGAAAGTCTTGCCGCCGACAAGATAATTAACTTAAATTTCCCCGAAAATCAGCCGCCGCTTACGGCATTATTCGACCCTAAGTGGTGCGGCGAAGCACTGTTTAATATTATAGAGAACGCCGTCAAATACACGCCCGATGGTGGCAGTGTGAGCGTATCTGTCACTGAATATGAGATGTTCGTGCGGATTGACGTTGCCGACACAGGGCGCGGAATACGCGAGGAAGATTTGCCGAAAGTTTTCACGCGGTTTTGGCGAGCGGCGGAGTCTGCGGATTCGCAAGGCGTGGGCATCGGGCTGTATTTGGCAAGGCAGATTATTACCGCTTGCGGTGGGTATATTAAAGTAAGTTCGGACTTTGGAAAAGGCGCGATATTTTCTGTGTTTCTTACAAAAGTGTGAAGAATGGTTTCTTACAATCAATTCTGTTAACTTATTGGTATTTATATAATGTCGAGCCACGAAATCGTTTTTTGGCTATGCTGATAGATAGTTTATTAAGTTAGTAAATAGACAAGGAGGATTGGTAATGATTATTCTATTAATCCAAAAAAAAGAGAAATGATAAAATATGCAGCAACATTAATCACAGTAATCAGAATATTTGGCTCTGTTTTTCTCTTAACCATTGAACCGCTGTCTATTCTTTTTTATGTTATATATTTAACATTCGGTATAAGTGACATATTAGACGGATATATTGCGAGAAAAACGAATACTGTTAGCAAAATGGGAGCAGTTTTGGACAGTATTGCCGACTTTATTTTGGTTGCTGTCATGCTGGTTATTTTTATCCCCATAGTATCGTGGGAATCATGGTTGCTGTGTTGGATTGCAGCAATCGCAATAGTCAGGCTTGTATCATTAGGAACGGGGTTTATAAAATATCGTGCAGTTGCGTTTTTGCATACCTATGCAAACAAGGCCACAGGGGTAGTGCTATTTAGTTTTCCCTTATTTTATCACATTGCAGATTCAATGATTTCTGCGATAATCCTATGTAGTGTTGCGAGCTTATCGGCAGTAGAAGAATTGGCAATAAATCTCAAGGAAAAAGAATTAGACAGAAATATTCGCGGTTTATTCCACAAATAAGCATAACAATAAGTGAACAACATTGTTTCTTTCAAAACTGTGAAGAATGGTTTCTTACAATTTTGTGAAGAATGGAATCTTACATAACTGTAAGATTCTCGAAAGATGCACGAAAGATTTATAGTTTATAATAAATGCAGTTGGCTAATTCCAACTGCGATTTTATTATGAAAAAGGAGAGCAACATGAACGTATTAAAAACTACCAACTTAAAAAAGCACTACGGCGCAAACGCAGAGGTGAAGGCGGTTGACGGCATCGACTTTGCGGTGGAGCAGGGCGAGTTTGTGTCGATTGTCGGCAGTTCCGGAAGCGGAAAAAGCACGCTTTTGCACCTGCTCGGTGGGCTTGACCGCCCGACTTCGGGGAGCGTTGAAATTGGCGGTAAAGAAATATATTCCATGAAAGACGATGAACTTACAATCTTCCGTCGCCGCAATATCGGCTTTGTCTTTCAAAGTTACAACCTCGTCCCCGTGCTGAATGTCGAGGAAAACATACTGCTCCCGATTCAACTTGACGGCAACACGCCCGACATGGAATATGTCAATCGCGTGATTGAAACCCTCGGAATTGCCGAGAAACGCACAAGTATGCCGAATCAACTTTCGGGCGGGCAACAACAGCGGGTAGCAATTGCTCGTGCAATGGCAAGCAAGCCCGCGATTGTGCTTGCAGACGAGCCTACAGGCAACTTAGACAGCAAGTCGAGCATGGACGTTATGGGGCTTCTTAAAGTCAGCGGTGAGAAATTCGGGCAGACTATAGTGCTGATTACACATAACCCCGAAATCGCGCAAATGGCTGAAAGAACCGTGCGGATTGAGGACGGGAAAATTGTAGTCGGAAAGGGTGGAGTGTGATGAAAGTTGACAATAAAAGCATTATCCGCAAACTCACTTTGCGGTTCATGAAAGCGGGAAGAACCCGCAATATAATCGCAGTTATTGCAATTGCCTTGACCTCGATTATGTTCACAAGCGTGTTTACAATAGGCGCGAATATGCTCACAACGATACAAGAGCAAACCATGCGGCAAATTGGCATGAGCGCGCATGGCGGCTTCAAGAGGTTGTCAAGTGAACAGTATGAACATATTGCAAAATCGCCGCTCATTAAGGATATTTCGTTCAGAAAAGGACTTGCCCTTGCCGAAAATGACGCGCTTATAAAAGAGTACAGCGAAATCACCTACGCCGAGCCTAAATTCGCAAAGTGGTGTTTCTCATTTCCGACTACGGGAAATATGCCTGTAGCAAAAAATGAACTTGCGACAAGTACACTTGTGTTAGATGCTTTAGGTTTACCGCATGAAATAGGGGTTCAAGTCCCGCTTGAATTTACCGTGAGCGATAGAAAATACACCGAAACTTTCACACTTTCGGCGTATTGGGAAGGCGATACGGTTCTCCCTGCACAGCATATCTGGCTTTCGGAGGAATATGTGGATTCAGTCGTCGCCGAGAATGTCATAGCCCCAACTGAGCAGATTGCAGGGCATATTTTCGCCGACCTTTGGTTTGGCAACTCGTTTAATATTGAAAGCAAAATGGAAAAATTAATCGCCGAGCGCGGCTATGTTTGGGGAGACGGATATGACGAAGAAACAGGCTACGGCACGGGAAACGAGGTTCGCCCCGGTATAAACTGGGCGTATATGACATCGGAAATTGACCCGTCTACGGTTACAATCGGGGCATTAGCTGTTATATTAATTCTGCTTTCGGGATATTTTATTATTTATTCAATTTTTGTCATTTCGGTGAACGCCGATATACATTTTTACGGTTTACTCAAAACAATGGGTGCGACAGGCAAACAACTCAAAAAAATTGTGCGGGGCCAGGCGTTTGCTTTGTCAATTATAGGCATACCTTTAGGGTTGATTTTAGGTTATATTTCGGGTATTGTCATGACGCCTCTTTTACTCGGAATGTCAACTCTTGATGTTAAACAAACCATTTCGGTAAACCCGCTGATTTTCATTTTTGCGGCGTTGTTTAGCTTACTTACTGTGTTTATAGGCTGTAACAAACCGGGGAAAATCGCGGCGAAAGTGTCGCCCGTAGAAGCCGTAAAGTACAGCGGAAATTTAAAAATAAAAAAGAAAACCAAAAAAAGCAGAAAAGTTTCAACTTTATCTATGGCGTGGGCAAGTATTACAAGAGAAAAACGCAAGCTTTGCGTAATCGTCATGTCACTGTCTTTAGCTCTTATTATGCTCAACAGTGCCTATTCGGCGTCTCTTAGCTTTGATATGGATAAATATCTTGAAAGTTATGTGACTACTGATTTTGCCGTTTCGGATGCTACTATTTTTAATTATGGCATAATTGAAAAAAACACCGATAGCGTAACATCGGAGTTTTTAGACGAATTAGACAGCCGAGGTATAACCGACTACGGCTGTGTCTATTACCATGCAGAGAGTCTTCACGAGCTTTCGCCGAGGGCGCATGAAAACTTTATTAAGATGTTTGAGGCAGGGAGGCAGGATTTAGAGCGTTACTATAAATTTGCAATTCCTCAATATGAACGGGCGGTTTTAGAAAAAACGATTCCTTTACAGATTTACGGTCACGGAAAGCTTCCTGCGGAGACTTTCTATGATGATTATGAAAAATTAGCTTCCGGCGATTACGTGTTAGTGTTTGGTTATTCGGGCGAAAATATGGTTTACGCCGCGGGAGATAAAATTATAATTACTAATAATGAGGGCGAGAGCCGTGAATTTGAAGTAATTAAAGAAATTTTAGGCGAAGGATACCCGGATGCGCTTTCGGTCGGCTTTGGTCTTATGCCGGGTGAGAAAATCGTTATGGCAGAGAACATTTTCATTGAATTTTTCGGCGAGCAAAGTGCAATGCAGGTGAATTTTAATGTGGAAGATGAAAGAATCCAGGAAATAGAAACTTGGCTGATTGAATACACACAAAATATAAACCCCGAATTAGCCTATGCTTCACGCGCCACATATACAGAAGAATTTGAAAGTATGCAATCAACCTATATCATCATGGGCGGCGCGATGGCGTTTATATTAGCGTTAATCGGCATACTTAACTTTACAAACTCCACAATCGCTTCTATAATATCTCGCCGCCGCGAACTCGCCATGCTTCAAAGCGTGGGAATGACAGGCAAACAGTTACGGCAAACGCTCTTTTTCGAGGGTTTTTGCTATACTGTCTTAACCGTGATTTTCACCTTTACGGCAGGGCTCGGTATAACTTGGCTGATTGTGAAAGTCATTGCAGGGCAGGCGTGGTTTTTCAAGCAGAGCTTTACAATCATGCCGTCGGTGTTCTGCCTTGCGCCGCTTGTTGCAATCTGTGCTGCTGCGCCGATTGTTTGTTATGGGTGGTTGACACGGAATAGCTTGGTGGAGCGGCTTCGGGTAGAGTAAAAATAATCCTTGGTTTAATGTTGATACAAAAATACAGCAGTACAGAGTTTTCTGCACTGCTGTTTTTGATAAATCGCCTTGTTGCTTGATTTTTTAGTGGTGTGTCCATTTGGGGTGTTTACAGTGGTGCTGACCTGCGAATGTCCTAAATTGCTTGAGACCGTCCGAATATCGCCCCCCGCTCATTATTTATTGTGCGCCAAAACAAAATTTTGCTTAAACAGCGGATTAAAGGCTTTTGTGAAAACAATAAACATCGCGCCCGATGTTAAATCAGGCGCGATGTTTTATTTTCGCAATTGAATTATCACTTTTCTATAACTCCGCGCTTCCTTTTTTTATTTCTGCATAATTCAAGTAAACTACCTGCAAGAAGTGCCGGAATAACACTAATTGTAACGCCCGTTCTGGGATTTGCATTTCCGGTATCATCAAAAGCAGGATTATCAATGCCTGTTTCGACAGCAAAAATTTCCTCCACGCTTACAGTATCTTTCGTTAGTACATAGCTTGAAGCATGGGTTATTCTTATTCCAATCGAATCGTCATCGTTTACTGTCATATATTCGGAAACAACCTTAACCTCGCCATTACCAACATAGAATAGCTTGACAGCCTGTGCATTTAGACCCGCTTGTACCAAATAATCATCGGGCAGTATAAATGAAATCTCTATACCGAAATCCCCTTTTGCTGCCGGAGTAATCACTATCGAATTAGCCGGAACATTTATTCCGTCAATAACCGCCGCTTTATCCGTTGACGTTATGTTGATGTTTACATCAATGTCACGCGGATTAACTATTTTTGTGGGGTCAATTGAAATTACTAATCTGTTTGGCAACTCAAATAGAATTGTTTTTCCGCTGTTTCTTATCATTTCGAGAGCCTTTTTTGAAATGATTGTACCTGTTTCAACAGTTAATTTTACATAAGGATTTTCGGTTTTTAGTGAAGCTTGTATTAAATCATCAAGTGTTGGTTTTCTTGCTTCGTCTGAAGTTTCGGGTTGCTCTTCTACCGTAGTAGTTGACGGAGGTGTTTGGTCAATCAGGTTTATAGGTGATGTTGGATTTGAAGGGCTGTTCGGATTGGTTGGGTTTATTGGGTCGGTAGGGTCGTTTAAATAACCAAAAGCGGCGGTTACAGCAGAACCTATTCCATTAAATTGAACAATTTGAGATACCGTACTCTCTGCCGCAAAATTGTTACCAAACTTGATTGTCTTAACCTCTATTTCACTGCCATTATCATCAAGCAACTTGACTATAATTGTTTCGGAACTTGCATCAATTGATTGCATGGAGCGGTTTTTAACGTGTACATCTGCTACAGTTTTAGTCGTGTTTTCAATTATGTCCGCAGTAATTATTGCCTTGGGTTCGCCATGTCTGATTAAGCTGTTGAAACTTACAGATGATTGATTTGCAATATAACTGCGTTCTTCAATAAAGGTATTGCCGTCCCGAATCTCTGCTTTCACGTAAATATACATACCTAAGTCGGGTATTTCGCCGTTTTCTAACCTACTGTTCGGAATTATGTAGCTGTAATTTAGATTTAAACCGCCTTCATCGAGAAGCCCCAATTCCTCTTTTGAAGCAATAATTTTTTGTCCTGTTACAGTAATTGAGTTTTGATACATCGGGTCATCAAAGAATGATAAGCGCACTTCATAGCCGCTGTCTTTTAACATAACATCACTATCATTGAAAAGGTTTAAAGAAAACTCGCGTATACCGTTCTCAGCGGTTAATGCCGTGATTTTTCCAATAGACACGTCCGGTTTTGCTAATGCTAACACACCGCTAAATGTTATGCTCTCGCCGTTTGCGAATCGAGTTGTGATTTTATACGAAGGGCTGCTGACTGTTTCGCCCACAGTCAATATAATATCAAACATTGAGAACGCGCCCGGTATAATTGTATTATCGTTGGTGATATAGTTTTTTCCGTCAATTTCTATTTCGATTAAGGTAATTGCGTCCATTCCGGTATTAGCCACACCAAAAGTGACAGGCAATTCATTATTAGCAGTTACATCAAGGTCGTTGAAAATTGCTTCACTTATAAATGTGTTCGCAAATGTTTTGGTTTGACTTCGAGCAAAAGCAATAATATCATCATCAAAACTTTCAGGTTCTTCAAATTCGTTATACTCTACCGTAATTTGATTACCGGACAATTCGCCTCCGGTAATTTCCAACCCATATCCGGTTTTGGGCTCTACTACTGTCATAGGTGCACTAAGTGACAAGTTACCGTTGTTATTCATAATCTTGATTGCATAAATTGCGTCACCTTGCTCCTCAAAGTTATACGCTCTGCATATAATCGCCGCTTGACTGCCGTTTCCGGTTAACAATTTATAATCCATTGTTGGATTTAATATGCTGAAATCGGAAACGCCCATAACGCTTAATATGTTCAGATTGTCTACCGTTCCGTCGTTAAGCAGTTTTCTTATTATGATGTCATTTCCTCTGTTTTCGGAATATTGATACCATGAAAGATAGAAGCCGTCATGCGTTTCAACAATCTGAGAATTTACATTCAAAGCATCGGAATTTGTCAGTACAGTTTTTGTTACGGTTCCCATATTATCAACAAAGTAAACCGCAACATCACTTGTTCCATCATCTAAGTTATCGCTACTTATTCCGGTAACTACAGCAAAACCGGAATCATTCATAGCCACTTGATAATCGGTAAGCATATTTTCGCCTATGAAGTCAAGTCGGCTCGGTTCAGACCAGTCATTATTTTCGTAAACGCTATATAATAACTCGGTTTTAATATCAAGAAAACCCCCGCCATTGTCCTGCATAGCTTGGCGTTGCCACACGACAACTGCTTTTTTGTTATCAACATCAGCGGCGACTATCGGATTTCCGTCGGGCTGATTGTTGTCGGTCAAAAGGAGCGGTTCAGACCATTCTGTGCCGTCAAAAATACTTACTGATATTTCTAATAGATTCATGATTTCCATTAGTTCGTCTACATCAACCTCTACATCTGATGAATTAGAATCCACCAATGACTCTAAAAATTCATCACTTACACGCTGATTTAAACTCTCCCAAACAGCTACCGCGAAAGTGTTATCTCCAACAATAACTATATCCAAGTCCTCATCCTGATAATCGGGGATAGCGGAAAGTGAAATATTGCTTCGTGCCATAGAAAAACTTTGCGATGAAAAGTTAGCCTCGTTTGTTAGCATTCCGTAAGAATAATAAATAGGTGAGGATGCCCCAACCGACATTAACTTTGGCTGTTCCCAAATAGTTTGGTCGCCGTTGATGGGTCTTGAGTAAAGCACCGCACTTTCTTTCCACAAATTTGCTCTAAGGCTTTTAAAAGTTTTCGTCCACCTCCAAACTTTGACTCCTGCCCAACCCCAAGCATCTATACCAGCCTCTACGGTCTTATTATATCGAGTGGCTTGTTTTGACGTTCTGTTCATAACATCATATCTTGACCCATATTCAAGTCCCCAGGAGTTTTTCCCGTATACTTCAACTCCACCTTTTAACAAGAGCAAATTAACAAATGGCCCGGCGAATAATTTGTCATATATTACAAAATTATTCGTTATCATTATTTCATTATACTTATCAATTTCCATTTCAAATTCTGTTTCTATGCCCGATTCAACCCCTGCTTTTCCCCATAGTGCGATTACGGGGAATATCGGGAACTCAAAAGTAACACTAAAACTGATTGACGAACCGCCGACCATATCACCATCCGTAATAATCATATCAAAACTATTTTTTATAGGATTATATACTAATTCACCCTCGACATACGCTTTTAATCCTATATTAGAAAATCCAACCTCTGCTGAAATCGCTTCGTTCTTTGTTTTTAATTCTTTACTTTTACCAACATCCACGAATTTATGTAACCATATTTCGTTTTTTACAGATGTAAACTCATTCCAAAAAACAAACTCCATACCACGTTTTATATCACTTATAATAGGATTATTTGGAATATAGCTTGGTTTTCCAACATACCCATACATTTTATACCTCATTGGGTCGTTAGTTTGTTCAATGCTTACATTAAAATCTAACTCTTTAACGTCTACATTTAGTCCTGGCATTGAAGGGAAGAGCGGAATGTTTCTTGTAAAAGCCAATGCGTTCGTAGTCATAACTTGTGCGTTTACAGGAATAGTTAAGTAAGCCGCTTCATTTGCTTTAGCACTTAAACCAATCATATTAGTTACCGCAAATGGCATATTATTAATTTGACTTGTGCCATCAGTATAAACTAATTCAACATTGAAGCTATGCGTTGAACGTATCGGAACAGTATTATTATCCAACTCCCAACGTATATCGGCGTATGAAATATCCGTCAAAAATGAATATTCGCTTGTTGTAAATGTTTGTTTTGTAACCGCGCTTCCGTCAATACCTATAATTTGTGCCGCGCTTAAAACTTTGTCTTCCGGCAGAGCCGCACGTACTCGCAGTGTCCCTGTCGGGTTTTCGTCCGAAACACCAATATTCCCCTTTTGATGGGTTACATCGTTATCATTATACCAGTATAATAAATGCGGATTTAATCCGTCCCATTCATTCAGATGTAAAGTAAAGGCATTGCTTTGCAAGGCTTCTCTTAAATCGTATATTGCATCGATTTCAAAAAGCATAGGTGCGTAGTTACCGTCAAAAAAACGAATTTCAAAGACATATTTATATTCATCTTGTGTATTTAATTCTCCAAAACTTGTCGTATCAAGTTGAATAAATATTCTTCCCGATGTATCGGTGCTGTTATTATATTTTTGACTCGTTATTTGAGATGAAGGTACAAATACATCGTTTTTAAAAAGACCTCCGGTAATCTGAACATCACCATTATAGCGGTTGCCATCAGGTTTTTGAACATACAATGTGAGATTGGAAAGGAGCGTTAGTCTAATTTGATTTATTGGGTACAAGCCGTTTTGGTTTTCACCGCTTATAAGGTTGTTTTGCCCAATCATTCCTACCCAAGTATCATCGCCAATAACTGACTGAATTGTCACATTACTGTTTATGCCGCTCGGCTCATAAATTGCAATATCGCCGTTACTGTTTGTTGTTACAGTCTTTGTTTGATTGACCCCGTTTGTATATGTAATTTGAGCGGTTTGTGCGGGTACTGTTCTTATGAAATATAACTTATTTTCAAGTGTATTAACAGAAATCGGAACATTTGCATACATTCCCGTCTTTTCATGTGTAACTTTTAAAGTTGTCGAACCGTTTTCAAACCCTGCAATATGTATAGCGGTAAATGGCGATAATCGCATTTCCGGTGACAGTCTTGACCACCCTGTAGGTTCTAAATAATATGCTTCTGCTATATTTTCATCTGCAATTTCCCAAGAAAGCCTGTCATCTACCGCCCAATGAAAAGTACTTCTGTCAAGTTGAATTGAGTGGTTGAGCGATAACTCACCTCGTATTGTTAATAATTCTTCACTATTTTTTCCTGTAACGCTACCCGAATTATCAATAATAATTGGTGCGCTTAATTCCTGAGCCAACGCATCAGAATTGTATACTTCAAAAACTGCATTATCCGAAGCGATGTCCCCAAATTCATTGGAAATAGTCACCCGAACTGTATAAATATCCTTGAGAGCGGCAGGCGCTGAGGGTTGAATACTAATGCTGTTTTCTGTGGGGAAAGAAACTGTCGGTGCATCGTTATTTTTTATGACCTCAACTGTCGGTGTGATAGTTCCCGAACCTTCAACACTCCATGAAAAAGGTATAGCAATCCCATTGTGAACAAAAGTATAGTTATCTTTTTTGTCTATTCTTACTCGCAAGGGTTGTGGCATAATAATTACATAAGCCCAGTCACCGATTTTTTTACCATCTTCACGAATATATGAAATATACACAAAATACTTCGGTAAAAATCCGGTTCCGTCCGGTGTTTTTTCCGATAAGCCTTCATTAAGTGAATTAGTGTCAATATCTATGAAAGATTCTCTCGATGTCAAGTTCAACAGTGAAGCCGAACCGTCATCATAATCATCAGGTGTATCTTTTCCGTTTTGATGTTTCCATATTTGCACTGTATACGGTTTTTCGAGCATTAGTTTATCATGAGCAGGGCTGTCAAAATACACACGAATTTTATCACCGTCAAACCCGCTGACATATTTAGGTAAAACATTTATTTCTTGCGGAGCATTATCAGAAATTTCAAATTGAATTTCATCGAAAACGGAAGCTGTGTCTATATATCTGTAATCCATAGGATATACAGAAAGTGTAATAATATCACCATCAGCATAATCTTTCGGATTAATATTGAATTCTTTTGAAACCTCTTTTTCTTCGCCATTGATAAACCAAATTAAATCATCATTTTTAAAAGTTGAGTTGTTTGGATCGACATTTGCGGTAAATGTTTTAACACCATGGGTTAGATACATTGTGTTATTATTCAGAGGGTTCAGAGGGTTCTCAATTGTTATGCTATTTGCCCAAATTACCTGTTTGCTTATGAATGAATCCGAAGTGTACACCAAATCCCTTGTAACTGTAGGGTCATCTCCTGTATTAACATAAATAACTGCAATTATGTTATCGTCGCTGTCAATATTAGTTATGTTAAGCGGGTTTTTGACCTTAACACTAAAAGACTCACTAACATAATCATAATCGAAAACTTCCAATATCTCCATCGGAGTTATCAGATTACTGTTGTGATATAGCTCTAAAAGAGGTTTTTCGCTGTCTTTTTTTAAAGAATCATTTATATTTTCAAGCCATGTATACCACAATGCATCCATTTCCGCACTTATTGTAACGAGGATTTCCTCTCTTGGAGAAAACTCGGTATCGGATAATTCTATGGAAGTTATCGCGGCGAGAGCTTTTCTTTCATAAGTCATTATAGGCGTTCCCGATGTGGCAGGATTTGTTCCGCTATTACCCGCTTGTCCTGTAGCGCCATCTGGTCCGGGAAAACCATCTCCAGAAATTCCGATGCCAATCCCAGCCCAACCACCGTGACCTCCGCCGCCGCTATTTCCACCAGCGCCGCCCACACCATAACCGTTTTGCGAATCTTCACTTTCACCTATATTATAAAGTAGCGAACCGTTTGCACCGCCTTGACCACCATTTCCACCTTGACCACCAACTCCACCTGAACCACCGTTTCCAGCGCTTCCACCGTTTCTACTGTTTCCACCTCGACCACCGGCTCCGCCTCGACCACCGGCTCCGCCTTGACCACCTTGTCCACCGATACCGGCTTCTAAAGTTATAGAGCTAAACGGCGATAATGATAAAGAAGAATTATCTGAAACAGTAATGGGAGAGCCGCCTTGACCCCCGACACCGCCGGCTCCGCCTTGACCTCCAACTCCCCCCGGCATATGGTAGGCGTTTATGCCGGGGGTCAAAGCCGAGGTAACCTCAGGCACCCAACCGCCATGACCACCTTCACCGCCAACACCGCCCTGTCCTCCTGCGCCGCCGAAGCCGCCAATTAAATTAACGTTAGAATTGTTAAAAATTATAACTTTATTTGCAATAATCCCATTACCTCCTGCTCCCCCGGGTTCGCCGTCACCACCGCGTATACCCGGATAACCTTCTTCATCTCGACCGGCTGCGGGTTGCGTTTCAGGGATAAAGGTCTCGTCCGCTCCTTTTTTACCATCCCCGCCTTTAGCCGTAAGCGTAGCATTATCCATATCAATATCCAAAGTCCCGTCAACATTAATCGCATCTCTTCCCGATGCGCCGCTTATATCCGGTGTTATATGCTCAACAGTAAAATCCGCAATGCCGCAAATGAGCAAGTCATTAGAAGCGTTCACGGCATCAAAATCACCGCGCCCGCTGATACTGTTGCTGTTCCCAAGCGAAATCACAGCCGGATTATTTCCGGTAAAACTCAAAGCCGAGCCGGAAACGCCACCTGTATAATTAAAATCATCAAAAACTAATTTTGTATCACCTTCAACAATAATATTAAGTCCGGTATATGTAAGATTTTGAGAGCCTTCAAGCTTAATTATCTCGACCGTATCGGCTACAGTTATTGTTTTGTCAATCGCGGCAGAAGCCGAAGTAAAATTAACGAAAACAAATTGTTCCGTTATTGTAGTCGGAATATTTGCCGCAGTATACGTTACCGTAGGCGCGAAGTCATTTTCGTACTGCTCAAAATCATTGACTATCGGTGAGTTTGTTGCGGCTTCTTCCGCCGATGACTTTAACACACCAAAGCCTACCCCGCTTTCATAAAAAGGCAACGCAGTAAACAAAAAAGCAATTAAAAGAATGAAAGATACAGCCCTCATACATGGCTTTCGTATACATATGTAGGTTGAATTTTTTCTCGCCATTAAGAAATCAGCTATTCCGAAATAAATAACCACCAATAAAAGCGCTATAAGGCAAGGAATAAGCAAAGGAATGTGCTTTTCCATGAACTCCGAAAAGTTTTTAATTGCTTGCTGTCTTTTTGTTCTGAAATCCGTCATTAGTTTTTTCCTCCATTATGTCAAATGTGCCACGCGTACTGTTATATTCTATTATACATAATATTATAATATTTGTCAATGCGTAATACAAAAACATTATGTAAAATGATAGAATTTAACAGGGTGAAGATTATGACAAGCACAGAATTAAAGGAAATGGCAATCAGAATCAAGAACCGAAGAAAAGATTTGAGATTCACGCAAGAACAGTTCGCTGAAATTATCGGAATATCGGCAAGCTCATACACGAGGATAGAGAACGCTTTTCAAAAGCCGTCTCTTGACACACTCATTAAAATTTCTCAGAATTTAAGAATTTCACTTGATTATATAGTTTTGGGTTCTGAAAAAGAGAAATTTTATTTGCTTGATAGGGTGGATTTGATGGAAGCTTTTCTTGCTTTTGCCGATAAGGAAAAATTATTACATACGATAAGTGTTTTGGATAAATTCATTAAAATAATGGAATAAGATTTGGCTAAAAAATAAAATCTCCAAGATTAGACATTTTTCTCTCCAACTCTCCCTATTGACAATGGGAGAGTTGGAGAGAAAAATATAAATATTAGAGAAAAAGGAGTATTTATATGCTTGAAAACAGCCGGACAGAGTTTAAACGCAGTTATAACGATAAAGTAAAATTGAGCCTGAAATCCCTATAACAAACAGCGGGTTTTTTATCGTTCTGCCAAATTCAAGAAAAGTAAATACTCTGAGTCCTTAAATTGAATCTCCTAATGTGCTGTTTTCCTAACCTACGCTGGACATTCTACTTGATGAAACCGATTGCCTATTCATGACATCACCTCTTGACATTTTAACATAAATAAGAAAACTTCAAGTTTATTAAGGAAAATAAGATTTACGTCTATATATAATATTTTTGTTTTCTTAATTCAAAATTAATGAAACGGTGCGGAAAAATTTCGCACCGTTCTTTTCAGCCGAATGGGTAAATTCCCGTTCGGTTTTTCATTTGTTATTTTTCTTAACCTCAATTTTGCCATGCTTTTCCTCGAATTTTTGTATATCACGACGCACAAGGTAGAGAATATGCGCGTTAGCAGAGCGCCCCTCATACTTCACGATATAATGCAGTTTATAGTGAAGTTCATTGTCCTCAATCCGTATTCCAATATGCTTTTGAAGTTTTTTATAATACCACCTCAAAATTATTTTAACCCATGAGTATATTTTAAGTACAAAATGAGTTAAAGAGATGGATTTATGAAAGTAACAGTAATCGGTTCGAGAGGCATGGAAATAGGCAATTTAGAGGATTATTTACCGCTCGAAACAACGGAATATACAGATTATTGAATACAGCTTTGGCTTTTTGGGACGGCAGAAGAAAGGGAGAGTTTTTTTCTCTTGTCACCTTACACGCAGAGTAATTATACCTTAATGTCAAGCAGACCGCCCAAGTCGCCGGCGCCGACGGGAGGAGGCATACTTTTCATGTCGGCAATCAGCGAAGCCGCCGCTTGGACTTCAGATTCTAAAAGCTTGTCAAGCATTCTGATTGAAATTAAGCTCTCTGCGCTTGCGATTGACATGTTCATGGACAGGTTGGCATAAGCTGCTTCAATTCCCATAATAATCCTCCTTATAATATGCAATATAATACGCATTTCGCGAACGGTTTATGACCGCTCTTACAAAGCTTTTTCGATAATTTCAGAATTAAGTTTCTCACAAAGGGCGTCGATTTTAATAGCGCCGAGGTCGCCCTCTTTCCTTGAGCGAACCGAAACCTGCTCCGTTTCTACCTCGTTGTCGCCGATAATCAGCATATAAGGTATTTTTTGAAGTTGTGCCTCGCGAATTTTAAAACCTACTTTTTCACTCCTACTATCTATATCGGCACGAATAGAGTAAAACTTTAGCTTTTTTAAAACTTTTTCGCAAAATTCATTATGTCGGTCAGCTATTGGCATAATTCTTACCTGTTCGGGGGCTAACCAAAGCGGGAACGCTCCTGCGAAATGCTCAATCAATATGGCTATAAAGCGCTCAATTGAGCCGAAAACTACCCGATGTATCATGACGGGTCGGTGTTTCGCGCCGTCCGTGCCGATATATTCAAGCTCGAAGCGTTCGGGGAGCTGAAAATCAAGCTGAATTGTGCCGCACTGCCAGGTTCTGCCAATCGAATCCTCAAGGTGAAAATCAATTTTAGGACCGTAAAACGCGCCGTCCCCTTGGTTTATGATATAATCGCGCCCAATTTCTTTTAAGGCGTTTTCAAGGGCGTTTGTCGCGATTTCCCAATCCTCTTCGCTACCCATGTGGTCTTCCGGCATGGTCGAAAGTTCAATGTGGTAATTAAATCCGAACCCGCTGTAAACCTCATCTATAAGTTTGGTGACATTTTTAATTTCGTCCTTGATTTGCTCCTTAGTCATAAATATATGCGCGTCGTCCTGCGTGAAACAACGTACTCTCATAAGTCCGTGCAGTGCGCCGGATTTTTCATGACGGTGAACTAATCCCAGTTCGCCTATTCTGAGAGGGAATTCACGATAGGAATGAGGGCTTGACATATAAACTAAAATCCCGCCGGGGCAATTCATGGGCTTTATGGCGTAATTGGCGCCGTCAATTTCAGAAGTGTAAATATTCTGGCTGTAATGCGCCCAGTGTCCCGAGCGTTCCCAAAGGTCACGTGTCAGCATAGCCGGAGTGGAAACTTCTTTGTAACCGGCTTCAGTATGCAACTCACGCCAGTAATCAATCAATAAATTTCTTAAAATCATGCCGTTCGGCATAAAAAACGGAAACCCTATGCCCTCGTCGGTGAGCATGAATAAGCTGAGTTCCTTGCCTAATTTACGGTGGTCGCGTTTCTTTGCTTCCTCTAATCTCGCCAAATGTGTTTCGAGCTGTGACGCTTTCGGGAATGCCGTCCCGTAAATACGTGACAGCATTTTATTTTTCTCGTTTCCGCGCCAGTAAGCGCCGGTACAATTTAATAATTTAAACGCTTTTACTGTACCTGTAGACATAAGGTGAGGGCCGGCGCAGAGGTCGGTAAAGTTTCCCTGCCTGTAAAAAGAAACCTCCGCCCCTTTATCTGTTAATTCTTGACAAAGTTCGATTTTATAAGGTTCGTTTTGTTCTTCGAAAAATTTCAGCGCTTCTTCGGAGGAGAGGGTAAAAGCCTCAAGTTTTAAATCGGCTTTAACGATTTGTTTCATCTCGGCTTCAATTTTTTCGAGGTCTTCCTGAGTGAAAGGTTTCTCAATGTCAAAATCATAGTAGAACCCGTCTTCAATGGCAGGACCAATGGCAAGCTTTGCGTCGGGGTAAAGCTTTTTTACCGCTTGCGCCAGAATATGCGCCGCCGTATGACGGAAAGCTTTTCTCCCGTCGTCAGTGTCAAAAGTCAAAATATCAAGCGTACAGTCGCGGTCTATCATCTTTCGTAAATCGCAAATCTCTCCGTCAAGCGACGAGTCGGCGGTTGCAATTCTTGCCGCGCAAGCCGCCTTTGCAAGCCCGGCGCCAATAGATTTGGCAACGTCAAAAGCCGTGATTGGGGCGGACTCGTTGTGTTCCGGGAATTCTCTTTTTTCTCCGCCCTTTAAAGTAACGGTAATCATAAGTCGCCTTCTTTCTTTTTATTAAATTTTATGCTATTTCATATAAACAATACTTATAATAATATTTTATCATCTTTTAAAAGAAATGTCAAACTTTTTATAGTGATTTTAAACAAAAAAAATATGTAATATGACAAATATTAAAAAAGCTATTGCATATTGTTAAATGATTTAGTATAATATAGACATATAATGTTACGAAAAAGTTACGGGAAGATTACTAAAAAGTTAAAAATCAAAAATTCAACGGAATAGGGAGGAAGCGTCATGAAAAAAGGATTGACCGAGTTAATTGTAATGCACGATAACATCACGCCTGTTCCGGGGTTTCAAAAAAAGGCGCAAAAAATCAGCGCTGAATTTCTTGCGACCTTATCAAAAGCCCAAACGGAAGAAAGGCAAATCAGGTTTACCGGTGTTCTTTTCGGCGGGGGATACAAAATGGTTGCAGACGATGTTCCCATTGGCGACGTAAAGTCGAACCCCGATGATTTCACCGCTACCGGAACCCGCGATATTTTTGACTCTGCCGCTAAAGCGATTATAGAAAAGGGCAGTGCATACGGTAACAAGCATGAAAGCGAGCATCCGGAAAACATAATATTCGTTATTGTCGCGTTCGGACGGGACAACGCCAGTAAAAGTTTTACCTACAGTCAGGTCGCGGATATGGTCAGGCATCAGTCCGAGGTTTATAAGTGGAAGTTCTTTTGTCTTACTACAGATTCGTTTGTTTCGGAACAGTTCGGGCTGGGGGAAGATTTTGTGATTCTGCTTGATTACGGGGAAGATGATTATTTCTCCGACGCGCTTAAAAAACTATCAGAGCGGATAATGAACATAATTGACCCGCCACCGCCTCCGCCCCCTCTGCCGGTTGAAGAACAGCCGCCGGAGGCAGAGTTTCAGGATTCATAATTACACAGGTTATTAAAGTAGCCGTTATTCGCCTTATCTGTTAGTTTCATAGTTGTTTTTTCTCCAAGAAATAATACCGACTGCTAAAAAGCGGTCGGTATTATTTCTTGATTATAACTCCTGCCACTTTAGCAACGTTGTGGTCAGCTTTTCCGTCAGCGCCGAATAATAAAGGGGGAACATGGCATCCATACAGCCAAGTAAAAACATATTGCGGTTGTTTATGAGGGAAAGCTCTTTACCCCGGGTGTAAATCCATCGTCTGAACCATTCGCCGTCAAACGGTGGCTCGGGCAGACGGTTGCGTGATATTTTCAGCATGGTTTTGAAGTCTTCCTCAATTATTTCCCCGAAATTTTCCGCCCCTCTTTTAATGGCTAAGGCGTAAAGGTCTTTCAGATGATTTTCTTTAAGCGGGCAAAACTCCATAGCCCGCTTTAAAAACGGCAGACGAATTATAAAAGCGTAGTGAATCATTGAGCGAACCCTTCCGAATTCTTCGGAAGCCATTTCGCCTATTTTAGAATCACTGATTTGAATACCGAGGTTGTTCAATATATTAGAGTTGGTAACATCGGAAAGCGCCACTTTGAAAATATCCTTGCAACTGATATTATAAAAATCACTTTCAGAAATTACATATACGTATTTCATGGTGTTAAAAAGTGAATCGGCTGTGTTTTCCACCATTTCGGTCAGAATTGTGCGTTCCTTGAATTCAAATTCCATTTAAGAAATTCTCCTAATTGACATATTATACTAAAATAAGAACAAAAACTCTAACGAGATTCTTGGTCGCCCCGTAGCGGCTATTGCCCTATTATCGCAAGTTAGTGTTTGGGTAATGGCTGTAAAGCTTCTTTTCATATTCCTCAATCGACATAGGACGGTCAAAGTAAAAGCCCTGCGCCATGTCACAGCCAAGCCCACTCAGCAGAGAAACCTGGTCGGAGGTCTCTATCCCCTCGCATATAGTTTTCATGTGAAGTGATAGTGCTAACTTTATTACATGAGAAATAATACTGTTGGCGCGCTCGTTCTTGCCCGAATCCGTGAGGAATGACCTGTCGATTTTCAAAACGTCCACAGGCAGGTCTTTAAGCATATTGAGAGAGGAATAACCTGTTCCGAAGTCGTCGATTGAAATATAGAAGCCGTAATTTTTCAGCTCGTTGAATACCCGGGTCAGAATTTCAAGATTTTCAAAAGCCACGCTTTCGGTTATTTCTATTTCAAAATACTTTGTAGGCACGTTGTATTTGTTGCAAATGCGATATAAATCCCGCACAAAATTAGGTTGCTGAAGATTTACACGCGACATATTCACCGATATAACCCTTACGTCATATCCGCGTGAAAGCCAAATTCTTTGTTGTTTGCAGACTTCTTCAAAAACAAACCTGTCTATTTTTAAAATAAAACCGTTTTTCTCAAACAGGGGAATAAACCCTCCCGGAGGAATCATTTTGCCGTCCCTGAACCACCTTACAAGCGCTTCCGCGCCGATAATACTGGAGCGGTCGCGCAAATCGTACTTAGGTTGGAGGTAAACCCTGAACTCGTTACGCTCCAAAGCGTATTCCATGACGCTCTCAATCTTTTTTTCCTCACGAATTTTAGTGAGCAGATTGTTGTCGAAAAACGCGCATCGGCTTTCACTGCTGTTTTTAATGGTTCTGCGGGCAAGGTCGGCATGGTCTAAAATTGAGCGGAAATCAATATTAGAGTCGTCAACCATGTAAACGCCGAACAGCAACGTTATTTTTAAATCATTCAAGTTATAATTGGATTCGCTTATAATGTCGTCAACCCGCGCAAAAATATCAGCTTCATAGTTATATTTTAGCAATATGTAGAATAAGTCGGCGTTTTTTCGGGTATAGGCTTCACCTGTGTTAAGATTATCCTGCACCACCTGCGCTAAATCAACTAATATTCGATTTCCCACATCATAGCCGTCGCGGTCGTTAATGGTTCGGAATTTATTAATATCCATTGAAATAACGGCGTAATTTTCTTTTTCATTTTTACTTGCGAAAATAGCGGTTACTTCGTCAAGGAATTTTTCATAAGACGGTCCTCCCGTAAGCGGGTCGGTGTATTTAAGAAAATCGCGCTCGTTTACAGTTTCGGCATACCTCTTTTTGGAAAGCCAGTGCTTAATGCTTAAAATTATAATGCAGGCAATGGCAATAATCACAATTGCTATAGTGAAAGCAAGCGCCAGCCCGAAAACGTTATATGTAACCGCATGAACATCAGAGCAACGCGCTAAGGTCAGGACGACCCACTCGCTTATGTCTATGGAATTATAGGCGGCAAAATAATCTTGGTCTTCAAACCTGAAAGTAAAACTGCCGGACGCGTCAACCGCCGATATATTGGCGGCGATGTCCTTATCGGAAATATCGCTTATAACATCGAAAAACGAAATACCGGTATCAACGCCGAGCGGGTCTTTCTGAGGCGTCAGGATTATAATACCTTCGGTATTCATTATGTAGCTTGATGCCATTCCGTTGAAAGTTTGGGAATTCATCAGCTCGTTTAAATACCCGCTTTCCACAGCGCCTGCCAAAACTCCGGTTATTTCATCTCCTGTGTAAACAGGTACGGCGAACACGTTGACCCTCATGCCGTTGAATTCGCTCACCACTATTTCGGATATGTTGCTGACGCCTGCAAGCGCGTTACGGAAATAAGCTCGCCTGATTAATATAGCGTTTCCCAAATATGAGGAAGTCGCGGTACCGTCAATTTCGATATACGCTATATCGTAAAATTGGCTGACGTCGCTTATGGCGGCGATGCGCTCTGCGCGTTCCTCAACGGGAACTGAATTAAACCCCGAAAACATGGGCGCATAGTTGTTCATAGACGTAATTAATGTGTCAAGCTTGATTTCAACCGTGTTAGCCGACTCGGTGGCGATTTCGTTAAAATAAAACAGGTTATCTTTTTCTAAAACAAAACGGAAACCTAATAAATAAAAAACGCAAGCCGTAACAAATACAGCTGTTATAATTAACATTAAAACAGCGTACTTGATTTTTCCGGTTTCAATTGCGCTTTTCATTTATCTGCTCCTCTCGTATTTTTTGTAATTATATACTTTAATTATACAGGAAGCAATTTATTTTTGCAATAGTTTCCAATTAGAATTAACATTTTGACTTTAAAATGGCAAAAATATTGTAACAAAATACCTAAAAAGGTTACAAGCGGGTGACATATTAAGACATGATTAAGCCGCCGGAGCGTTCCGACGGCTTGCCGAGAGCCTCGGCGTGCATTATTAAGAGTTATGAATAGAACGCTTTATCTTTCTTTAAATGACTGGCAATCGGTACATTCTACCTGGTCGGGTTCATTTTCGTGTGTTCCGACCTGAATTTTCTTCAATGAGCAAAAATCCTCGTCTTCGCAGTGGTTCACACAATTAAAAATAGTGCAGGCTATTGCCTTGTTTACATATTCAGCCATTAATAAATCTCCTTTATAAAAATAATATTACGAAAAAGTCTCGTAATACTATTTTTTACTGAAAGAGGCGATTTTATGCGCCGAGAATAATATCGCAGGCGTCCAAAAGGGTTTCGGCTATGAAATCGGCTTTATATTTTAAAAATTCCCCGCGGCTTCCGAAACCGCATAAAACCGCAATTGAGGATATTCCGTTGTTTTTCGAGCCCTCAATATCGTGAAAACGGTCGCCGACCATGACGGTTTTGGCTAATTTTTCAGGCGTGTTTATACCCAAATTCTCCAAAGCGTGTGTAATAATCTCGGATTTATTGTGTCTGCCGTTCAAATCAAGCGAAGCGGCTGAAATAAAGTCAAAATATCTCAAAATGCCATAATGTTCCAAAAGCTTTACCGACATATCCTCGGGCTTTGAGGTAGCAAGCGAAACGGTTTTTCCCGCCGCCGAAAGCCGCTCCAGCAGTTCCTTTGCGCCGTCTATAAGCTTATTTTCATACAAGCCGACGGGGGTGTATCTTTCGCGGTAGACCCAAACGGCGCGTTCGGCTTCCTCCTCGGTGAACCCTAAATTCTGCATATAGCCGTCGCGCAGGGGCGGACCAATGAATTTCGGAATCAGCTCGTCGGGAACAAGCGGTTTGCCCATCTTTTCCATTGCGTAATTGATGGATTTGGTGATGCCCTCTATAGGATTTGTAAGCGTACCGTCTAAATCTAACAGTATGTAGTCGAATTTCATTGTTTTTACTGTCCTTATTGATTGATTTCGGGGTTTTCTGTTCTGCCGAGCAGATAATCTACGGATATATTAAAATAATCTGCCAGTTTAATTAAATTTTCGCCCGAAGGAATTGTGCCGCCTTTAGTCCAACCGGTTATTAATCCATTAGAAATACCGGTATCTTTAGTTAGTTTATAAGTAGTAATTTTTCTTTCTTGTAAAAGACTAACAAAAATATCTGTAAACATTTGTCACTTACTCCAAATCTCTAAAAATAAAGATATTCCTATTGACAATCTCTATAATTAGAGATATAATGAATATAACATTAAAATATAAGGAGCCGTTTCATGAAAAAAATCCTTGAAGATTTATTCTACGGAAGAATCATTCCTATTAACGAGCAGAAAGACATTAAAAAATTAGAGCAAAAGCTTTCAGAAATAGATGAAGAATTGTCCAAGCGGTTAAACCAAAAGGAGCTGGAATTGTTTCAATCTTACACCGATACCCAAAACAAAATAGAAGTTGAAACCGCGCTGTATAATTTTAAGTTAGGATTTAAAATGGGGGCGGGTCTTATCATGGAGATTCTGCCTTAAATGGAGGTATTTATGAAAACTACACTGCGCCCGACAATCACGCTTGATAAAAGCGAGTATGAAAGATTACAGCTTGCCGCTATTGCCGAGCATAGAACGGTCAGTAATTTAATCAAACAAATCGTCAGAGTGTATCTCAGAGGCTTGCCTTAATTATTTGTCAGCCGTAATCAGCCGCTTGATTGCCCCGACCGCGCATAAAATCGCCCGTTCGGGACTTTCGGCTACCATGTCGGGAAGCCCCGCCTTTGAACGCTCAACATTCCAAAGAGCGACTAAAACAGCGCCCGCCCGTACTTTTCTGGCGGCGGCAACCGCGAAAATGGTAGACGCCTCCATTTCCGAGGCGAGACAGCCGCTTTTCAGATAACTTTTCCAACGCTTTTCCAAAAAATCCGAGACAGGCATGGTTTCAGGCTCGACCTCGCCGTAAAAACTGTCCTTGCTCTGCACCACCCCCACATGGAAACGCTTGCCATCAATTTCTTCCGAAAGGGTTTCGGCTTGGTCGGCAAGGCTTTTGGTAACGGTAAAATCGGCAACGGCGGGATAATCTTCGGGGAGATATTCACGGCTTGTGCCGTCTCCGCGAATTGCCGCCTGTGCAATTACCAAGTCCCCGCCTGTAACCTTTAAATCCATGCCGCCGCTTGTGCCGACCCTTATAAAAGTATGCGCACCGCATTTTACAAGCTCTTCCACGGCAATAGCCGCCGATGGTCCGCCTATTCCGGTGGAGCAAACGCTGACTTTTTCACCGTTCAAAAAGCCGGTATATGTATTGTATTCGCGGTTTTGGACGACTTGAACGGCGTTTTCCAACTTTTCGGCAATCAGCGAAACCCGCCCCGGGTCGCCTGGCAGAATAACGTATTTTCCAATGTTTTCGGAGGTGGTTTTGATGTGAAATTGTAAATCTTTTGATAATATGGACATTATATTATTCCTTTCGGGTATTGGGGTCTAATATTGACGGAGCGGGGGCGTTAAGCTTGTCCCTGCGCTTTTGGTTTGCGCCGCTTATGAGCTGAGGATTTACTGCAAAAAAGTATAAAACCGTCAGAACAGTCATAAAAATCTGCGGCAGATACATGTATGAGGCGGTGTAAAACTCGGCTATAGCACTATGAAGATATAAAGTCAGCGCTGTTCCCGCAAGTGAGAAAGCGATTGCGAGTTTGGGGAAATCTAACATGACCAAAAAACACGGAGCAAAATAACCCGTGAGCGACATTATAATCCAAATAACGGAAATATTCCGCATAGCGCCGTCGGAATCCCCCCCCATTAAAAAAACAGGAACCAAAATCCCGAATACCGCGCCGCAAACCGAGGTCAACAGAATAACCAAAATCCTGACGGTAATTTTTGCCGCTTTCATAATTTCTCCGTTTCAAAGGTTAATATGTTATTAATATACCACATATTTACAAAAAAATCAATGGATTTGGTAGGGAAATTGTGATTCCAAAATCAAAAATTAAATTATTCCTATTATAAAACGCCTCAAATTTGCTAATATTAGAACTATGCAAGGAATCAGCTTGTATCATCTAAAAAAGCGAAAAAGCAAATCGGAGAATAAAAAAAATGAGAAAATTTTTTAAGGCGGCTTACGGAACATTTTCTTTTTGTGTGTTACTATTATGCGTAATATTTTGTTTCTATTACACAAAATTGCCTGACAAGTTTTACCTTTCCGGCGCCGCTCCTTTAAATATAAATACCTTTTTCAAAATAACCGCGGATTATGACGCGGCTAACCCTGCAAAATCTGAACCCGAAGAAGCCCGTCCCGCGCTTTCAAGCACGGATATTGCGAGCGTCAATTCGGATTATGTGCTGAAAAACGCCGAGCTTAGATTGTTCGGGATTATCCCTATAAAGGAAGTGCAACTGGAAAGAATTGACCGTCCTGTCTTAGTGCCTTGCGGAACGCCTTTCGGTATAAAAATAAAAACCGACGGAGCGGTGGTTACGGGAATGGGCGATATTGAAGGCAATCCTTCCCCCGCGCGTATGGCGGGAATAAAAGAGGGTGACGTTATAAAATCGGTCAACGGCATGTCTATAGAAAAAAGTGGCGATATAACCGAGGCGGTACAGCTCGGCGGCGGCAAGACAATAGTTAATCTGCTCCGCGATGCTGATGAAATAACGGTTGAGTTGAATCCCGTTAAATCGCAAAAGGACAATATTTACAAACTCGGTGTTTGGGTAAGGGCAAGCTCGGCAGGAATAGGAACGCTGACATTTTACGAGTCGTCCGAGGGTAGATTCGGCGGATTGGGACATGGCGTCTGCGATATTGATACAGGGAAAATTTTACCTTTGTCAAAGGGTGAGGCGGTTTCTGTAACAATCAGCGGCATTGTAAAAGGACGACCGGGAGAACCGGGGGAATTGAGCGGTTCATTTTTATCAAGAGTTCCAATCGGAACGATTGAACGAAATACAGAGCTTGGGGTTTTCGGAACAATGAATTACGCGCCGAGCCTTGAATCGGGAATCCCTATGGCGTTCAAACAGGAGGTTAAAGCCGGTCCTGCCAAAATATTAACTACTACAAGTGGAAGCAGCCCTAAAGAATATGATATATTTATAGAGAAACTGGATTTTAATGAAAATAATCAGGTTAAAAATATGATTATCAGAGTCACCGACAAGGAGCTTTTGGGCAAGACGGGCGGAATAGTACAGGGAATGAGCGGCAGTCCGATTATACAAAATGATATGTTAGTCGGCGCGGTGACGCATGTTTTTATAAGCGATACTACCCGCGGGTACGCGATTTTCGCCGAGAATATGTACAGGAAGATGGGGCAGGTAATGGAGCAAGGTCAAGGTGCGATTACCGTGACCGAGGAGTATTTGAGCGCGGCGTGAATTGTAAGGAACGGTTTGTGCCGTTCCTTACATATTTATTGAGCTTTTGTGTCTGCCCTACTTGTATTTCCCCCCCGAATAGTGTATAATATTAAGAAAAAGAAAGGAAATCTTAAAATGCAAGTTACCAAAGACACAATAATCGGTGATATTCTTGATTTCAACTCCCCGGCAGCCGCGCCTTTATTTATTGAAAACGGTATGCACTGCCTCGGATGCCCCGCCGCCCGCAGCGAGAGCGTTGGCGAAGCCTGCAATGCCCATAACGTAAGCCCGGACGAGCTTATAAATAAGCTTAATCAGGTTCTTAATCAATAGTGCAAACAACGTCGATTAAACTTGATGGGCGGCTTTCGGCTTGCGCGGAGCTTGTAAGACGCTGTAAAACCGTGGCTGATATAGGTACCGACCACGGGCTTTTGCCCTGTTTTCTTTGGCAGAACGGTTGGAGCGACATTATAGCCTCCGATATTAACCAAAACCCGCTGAACTCTGCGCGTGAAACAATTGAGCGTTATGGTGCGGGCGGTGTAAAGCCTGTTCTTTCAAACGGTTTTGAAAACCTGCCGCCCCGCGATGATATAATAATCGCGGGAATGGGCGGGGAAACTATTTTGGAAATACTTTCGGGCTGTAAGTATAAGGATGAAAACACCCGCTTTATTCTGCAACCTATGACCCGTCATGAAGAACTCAGGCGCGGTCTTTACGCCCTGGGGTTTGAAATAATTGAGGAAGTTTTTGCGGTTTCGGGTAAAAAATTTTATACCGTAATTTACGCCCGTTTCACCGGAAATAAGTGTGAAATAGACGAAATTTTCGCGTTTTTTGGTAAGCAGAAAAATCCGGTTTACATCAAAAGTCAATCCGAGAAAATAAAAAAACTTGCAAAAGGCGACAGACGGTATAGCGCGCTTGCCGCCAAAATATGGACGTTGAGCGGTATTTGAATCATATTTTAAGAGGGAAAACATTTTGTTGCTCGTTAGCGTTTGAAAGGGACGGTATTAATTATGACAGTAAACGATGCTTATTTATTTTTGGAGAAAATCGCGCCTTTTAAGTATCAGGACAGTTACGATAACTCAGGGTTTCTCATAGGCGACAAAAATGCCGAGGTTAAAAAGATTTGCCTTGCCCTTGATATAACGCTTGACGTTATAAAAGAAGCAGAAATTAAGGGCGCGAATCTTATTATTTCGCATCATCCGGTTATTTTTAAAGCTATTTCGGGGGTAAAGGCAAAAACAGCGGTTTATGAGCTTGTCCAAAACGATATTAACGCAATATGCGCCCATACTAATATAGACGTTACCCATTTGTCTGACATAATGCTTGATTTACTGGGTTTCTCTAAAGACGGCAGGGAAGTCATAGAAGTTATAAGTCCCGACGGTGCCGGTTTCGGAAAAGCCGTTGATTTGCCCGAAGCTGTTTCCCCCGAAGAGCTTGCAAAAAAATGCAAAAAAGCCTTTAAAACTCCCGTCGTGCGATACTGTGACGGCAGAAAGCCGATTATGCGCGTGGGGGTCTGCACAGGGGCGGGCGGCGGCGCTTTTGAGCTTGCAGTTCAAAAAAGTTGCGACGCCTTTATTACCGGAGAGGTTAAGCACAGCCTGTTCATTCAGGCAAAGGACAGCGGTATTACCTTAATTGATGCGGGGCATTTTCATACTGAGAACTTTTTCTGCGATTTTCTGTTGAAAAAGTTTGCCGCCGATTTCCCGAATCTTACGGTTTTCATTGCGGAAACGGGTACGGATTTTTGTAAATATATTTTTTAGGAGAAATTACGCTTTATGTCACTTGACGGTGCGTTTTTACATATAGTAAAAACCGAAATGAAAGGCGAAGGACTTATAAATTCTCGCGTTGATAAAATTCATCAGCCCTCACGGGAAGAAATCATCCTGTCGTTTCACACTAAAAGCGGTTCACAAAAACTGCTGATTTCCGCCAATCCTTCATCTGCACGGGTTTGCCTTACCTCAAAACCTATTGAAAATCCCCCCACACCGCCTATGTTTTGTCAGCTTATGCGTAAGAAATTGGGGGGAGGCAGACTTTTGGAAATCGAACAGGACGGTTTTGAGCGGATTATTTCTTTTAAATTCCTTTGCTATAACGAAATAGGCGACGAGGAAAAAATCATACTCACAGTTGAAATAATGGGTAGGAGCAGTAATATAATCCTGTTGAAAGATGTGTCGGAAAATGGCGAAGAATTAAAGGTAATTGATGCTATAAAACGAATAACCGACGAGGTTTCGTCGGTTCGGCGGGTTTTGCCGGGGCTTATTTACCAATTGCCGCCGAGAGAAAAAAGGTTAAATCTGCTTGATTTTAAACAAGACGAGCTTGAACAAGCCCTGCAAAATCATGCAAGCCTTAGACTTGATAAGGCACTAATTAAAATTTTTGAGGGGATTTGCCCCCTTTTTGCGAGAGAAACGGCGTTCAGGGCTACGGGGTATACCGACATAATTGCAAGTGAAGTTTCAGTTGAAAAATTAAACGAATTTTTAACTCGGGTCAAAATTGCTTTAACATCAGCCCCCGAGCCTGTTATGCTGATTGACGACGAAAAAAAGCCGTTCGATTTTACTTTTATAAATATAAAGCAATACGGCGACATAATGAATGTCATTCCTTATCAATCAGCAAATGAGCTTGTTGACAACTTTTTTTATGAGCGCGCCGACGCCAACAGAAAAATTCAGCGTTCAGGCAGTATGCTTAAAACGCTGAATAACCGATATGAGCGGGTTCTGCGGAAAATAGATGCGCGGCGCTCGGAGCTTGACGCCTGTGCCGAGCGGGAAAAATTCCGCAAGTGGGGGGATTTGATTAATGCTAACCTTTATACTTTCAAAAATGATGATAAATCGCAAAAAGACGCAAATTTTATCATAGCTGAAGACTACGAAACCGGTGAAGAAGTTAGGATTCCCCTTGAGCCAAAACTTTCTCCCGCCAAAAACGCCCAGAAATATTACGCCGAATACAAAAAACTGCAAAACGCCGAAAAGACCTTGACCGGGCTTATAAAAGATGGCGAAAACGAGCTTGTTTATCTTGACAGCGTAATTGACTCCGCTAACCGCGCCGCGACTGACGCCGAGTTGCTTGAAATAAAACGGGAGCTTATAGAAACAGGCTATTTGGGCAGTTCAAAATTAACCAAAAAAGGCGCGAAACAAGAAAAAGCCTCCGAGCCTTTGAAATTTGTTTCGAGCGATAATACAATGATTTTAGTCGGCAGGAACAACAGGCAGAACGATATTCTGACTCTCAAAACCTCAAAACCGCGCGAAATATGGCTTCACGCGCAGAATTACGCCGGCTCTCACGTTATCATAAAAAACGAAAAACCGTCTGAGCAGACTCTTGAAGAAGCCGCGCAAATCGCCGCTTTTTGCTCAAAGGCGAAAAATTCAAGCCGTGTTCCTGTAGATTATACTGAGGTAAGATACGTCAAAAAGCCCATCGGTGCAAAACCGGGTATGGTGATTTTTACAAATAATAAGACGCTTTATGTTACGCCGAGCGAGGAGTTGTATAATCGGTTGAGAATGTAGATGATTTATATTAGGCACGACTGTAATTTTTCCGCATAATGTAGGGGCAGACCTTGTGTCTGCCCGAAAAATCCAGCAACTCGTATTATCTGCGGGCAAACACAAGGTTTCCCCTACAATAAAGGCGCATCACATTACAATCATTTTTCACATAACCAACAAAGAAAGGAACTTGACAAAAAATGAAAGAATTCTCAAAAAATCTCTCCAAAATCTACTCCCCAAAAGACTTTGAGGAACGTATCTATAAAAACTGGGAGGAAAGCGGTTATTTCCGAGCCAACGCCAATTCCGGCAAACCGCCCTATACAATAGTTATTCCCCCGCCCAACGTCACGGGAATTTTGCACATGGGTCACGCCCTTAATAATACCTATCAGGATATTTTAATCCGTTGGAAGAGAATGTCGGGTTATGAAACCTTGTGGTTGCCCGGCACTGACCACGCTTCTATTTCCACCGAGGCGAGGGTTGTCGCCGCGCTCAAAAATGAGGGGATTTCCAAAAAGAATTTGGGGCGGGACGGCTTTTTGGAAAAAACGTGGGAGTGGACTCGCGAGTATGGCGGAGCAATTATAAATCAACTCAAGAAATTAGGTTCAAGCTGTGACTGGGAGCGGGAACGTTTTACTATGGACGAGGGTTGTTCCGGTGCGGTACAGAAAGTTTTCTTGAAACTTTTCGCCGACGGTAAAGCCTACCGCGGGCTTCGCATAGTCAACTGGTGTCCTGAATGTAAAACCTCTATTTCTGATATTGAGTGCGATTATGAGGAAAAGGCGGGGCATTTTTGGCATATAAAATATCCTTTTTCGGATAACAGCGGCTTTATTGAAATCGCCACCACCCGCCCTGAAACCATGCTCGGCGATACCGCCGTTGCTGTAAATCCCGACGACCAAAGATATAAGCATCTTATAGGCAAGACGTTAATTTTGCCGCTTATGGAACGGGAAATTCCTATTGTCGCTGATGAATATGTTGATAAGGAATTTGGCACGGGTGCGGTTAAAATTACCCCTGCGCACGACCCCAATGACTTTGAGGTGGGACAGCGCCATGGTCTGCCGGTCATAAACGTAATGGACGAAACCGCGACCATAAACCAAAACGGCGGTAAATACAATTGCCTTTCCCGCTATGAAGCGAGAAAGGCAATTGTAAAAGACTTAGAGGAAGCGGGACTGCTGATTAAGGTTGATGAACATATTCATAACGTGGGGGCTTGCAGCCGCTGCGATACCGTTATTGAGCCTTGGGCAAGTGTGCAGTGGTTTGTTAAAATGGGAGAGTTGGCAAAACCCGCCATTGAAGCGGTAAAAAACGGCAGAATTAAATTTATCCCCAAGCGTTTTGAAAACAGCTATCTTTCCTGGATGGAAAATATTCGCGACTGGTGCATATCGCGGCAATTGTGGTGGGGACACAGAATTCCCGCATATTATTGCATAAATCCCGACTGTAATCATTTAGAAGTAACCGGCGAGTCGCCGGAAGCAGTATTGGAGGCAAAATGCGTCAAATGTGGCGATAATTTAAAGCAGGACGAGGACACCTTTGACACCTGGTTCAGTTCGGCATTATGGGCGTTTTCAACGCTCGGTTGGCCTGAGGAAACAGAAGATTTTAAAAAATTCTTCCCTACCCAAACCCTTGTTACCGCCCCCGATATAATCTTCCACTGGGTCGCCAGAATGATTTTTTCGTCTTTAGAATATACAGGAGAAATTCCTTTCGATACAGTTTTGTTTAACGGCATAGTGCGCGACAATCAAGGACGTAAAATGAGCAAGTCGCTTGACAACGGCGTAGACCCTCTTGAAATAATCGACAAGTACGGCGCAGACGCGCTGAGGTTTATGTTAGTTTCGGGCAACGCGCCCGGAAACGACATGCGTTGGAGCGAGGAAAAAATTACGGCAAGCCGCAATTTCGCAAATAAATTATGGAACGCGGCGCGGTATGTTTTGATTAATTTGCCTGATGATTTTAAGCCGGAAAAATCTGAAATTCCAAAAGTTCTTAATATTGAAGACAAATGGATTTTAACCCTTTATAATAAGCTTGTAAAGGACGTAACACATAATTTAGAAACCTTTGAACTTGGTGTGGCGGCGGGAAATATTCAAGATTTTATTTGGAATATTTACTGTGACTGGTACATTGAGCTTACAAAACCGCGCATAGCCGAAGGCGGCGAAACCGCTTTGGCGGCACAGAATATTTTGGTCTATGTTTTGAAAGGTATGCTGAAGATTTTGCATCCTTTTACACCTTTTATCACCGAGGAAATCTGGTCGGCTATTCCGAATTCCGACAAGAGTATCATGATTTCAAATTGGGATAAATATGATGAAAAGCTGAATTTCAAACAGGAAAGCCAAGATTTCGGGAAAATCATTGACGCTGTTTCGGCTGTAAGAACCAAGCGTGCGGAACTCAACGTTCCTCCAAGCAAAAAAGTCGCGCTTGAAATTGAAACTGTACGGGAAAATTTCAGCTTATTTGAAAATTCGACGGCTTTTTTTGAAAGATTAGCTTTTGCTTCAAGTGTTTCGCTTATTGAAAAAGTCGATAGCGCCGAGGGTAAAGCGGTCGCCGTTACCGACACCGCGCGGATTTTCATGCCTATGGGTGAGCTTGTTGACACTGAAAAGGAGCGTGCTCGCCTTGAAAAAGAATTAGCTGCTGTACAGTCTGATATTGATTTTGTTATGAAGCAATTGAATAATAAAAACTTCATCGAAAAAGCGCCCGCCGCACAGGTTGAAAAGGCTAAGGAAAAGCTGCATAAAGCAGAGGAAAAGGCGGGGAAAATTAAGGCTTCATTAGAGGCGTTGTAGGAGAAAAATTCATGAATATTAAAGAAACGCTAAAATCCCTCTGCACTCCTCCCGGTGTTGCCGGCTGTGAAACCGCCGCTTCAAAAGCGGCGCAAAATCTTTTACTTGAATACATGCCGAACGCTCAAGTTGACAGTTTCGGCACCGTTACAGGGAGTATAAATTACGATGAAAAACTTCCGCTTTTGCTTTTAGACGCGCATATTGATGAAATAGGCATGGTCGTGAATTATATTGACGGCAACGGCTTTTTAAAAGTTTCGGGCGCGGGCGGAATCGACAGGCGGGCACTTTCTGCGCAGACGGTTACTATATGGGGTAAAACTCCAGTAAAGGGCGTAATATGCGCTTTACCGCCGCATGTTCAGACACAAAAGGACGCCGCTCAAACCATAAAGGAAGACCAAATTGCCATCGACTGCGGTTTTACTAAAGAAGAAGTTGAAAAAGTAGTTTCTCTCGGTGACTCGATTACAATTGACGCGGAATTAACTGAATTGCAGAATGACAGAATAACCGCCCGCGCCCTTGACGACAGGGCAGGGGTTTGCTCAATTTTATACGCGCTTGACTTGCTTAAAAAAAGTATTGAACCGCCGAAATTGCAGTATAACTTAGCCGTGACATTTTCTTCTCAGGAGGAATTAGGCTGTCGCGGGGCGCGTATTGCCGCTTATAATATTAACCCTGATTTGGCGGTTGCGGTGGACGTAAGCTATGGTGATTATCACGGTTGCAAGGAAAACAAAACCGGCAAAATCGGCGGCGGCGTAATGCTCGGAACAGCCCCTTCGCTTGACCGTGAATTATTTGAAAATATGAAAAAGACTGCAACAGAAAAAAATATACCCTATCAAATTGAGGTTATGAGCAGTGAGACGGGCACCAACGCCGACGTTATTTCTCTTTCGCGTAAAGGTGTTAAATGCGCGCTTTTGTCAATCCCTTTGAGAAATATGCACACGCCCGCCGAAATGCTTCAGATTTCGGATATTAAGGCAACGGGACAGTTAATCGCAGAGTTTATCGGTGCGCCGCTGATGGCAATCTCTCCGCCAATAAATGCGGGGTAAGCAGTAAGTCTAAATTAGGCGGGTAAGCTCTCTTATAAATGTTTAATGCGGGGGAAAATTAATGGAACGAATTTTTGACTTTTTAAAGGATTTAAGTTTATTGAACGCCGTTTCGGGCGATGAGGGAGAAGTGCGAGATTATGTAAAAACCGCGCTTAAAAGCGCAAATTGCGATATTGAAACCGATAATCTGGGAAACCTTATTGTTTTCAAAAAAGGTAAAAACCGTCCTAAAAACAAAATCATGCTTTGTGCTCATATAGACGAGGTTGGTTTTGTCGTACAGGGCATAAATTCTGACGGTTTTATTTCGCTGTCTGCCGTTGGGGGAATTTCCGATTCGGTGGTATACGGGCGGCAGATTGAATTTAAAGCTTTTAATGCAGGATATTCAGCCCACGGCGGCTCGTCGGTAACGGGCATAATCGGCGGCAAGCCGGTGCATTTTATAAAAGGAGATGAAAAAGACAAACAGCCGAAACTTTCGGAGCTTTACGCCGATATAGGTGCGTTAAGCAGGGAAGACGCGGAGAAGTATGTATGCCTTGGCACTACCGCTTGTTTTGTGAGCGAATTTGCCGAGTTCGGCAATTGTTTTGTTAAGGGTAAGGCGCTTGACGACAGGCTCGGTTGTGCCTTAATGCTTGATATGTTGCTTTCTGAACTTGAATATGACATGCACTTTGTTTTTACCGTGCAGGAAGAAATAGGGGCGCGCGGGGCGGGCGTAGCGGCTTATTCTGTCAAGCCCGATTTTGCCGTAATCCTTGAGACCACCACCGCCTGCGATATTGCGGGGGTTGAGGGGGAAAAGCAGGTCTGCCGCTTAGGTGATGGGACTGTCGTGCCTTTTATGGATAAGGGTACGGCTTACGACAGGGAATTGTATAATTTAACGTTTGAAACCGCTTACCGAAACAACATAAAAATTCAAACAAAAACCCAAATTGCGGGCGGAAACGACAGCTCTTCGATTCACAAGACTGCGGGCGGCGTTCGCACAATTTGTCTTGCTGCTCCATGCAGATATTTGCACTCACCGTGCTGCGTAATCAAAAAAGATGATTTTTTAGGAACGCGGGTTTTAGCGGAGAAATTGGCGTATAAAATTGCGGAATTGTAGGATATTTTATGGCATTTAATTTTAAGTTCACTCCCGAACTATTAAAAACCGCTGAAAAAGCCGAAAAATTATGTACGGAAAAATTCGCCGAAACACGGGAAAACGCCCGCATAAACGGTGAAAAGGTTCTTCGCGCTTTTATAGAAAACAAAGTAAGCTCTGCACATTTTAATCCCACTGACGGCTATGGCTATAACGACGCGGGCAGGGAGAAAACAGACGCCGTTTTCGCCTCGGTTTTCGGCGGCGGAGCGTCTGCCTCGGTCAGCGCCATTGCCCGTCATAATTTCATCAGCGGAACTCATGCAATCAGCGCCGCGCTTTTCGGGATTTTGCGCCCCGGAGATTTAATGCTTTCGTTGACGGGCAGACCTTATGATACGCTTTCGGGGGTAATTTTCGCCGATTCGGGCGGCTCGCTTAAAGAATTCGGAATTAAATATGCCGAGATTCCTTTTGGCAGTAATTTGCACGAAAACGCAGAGCTTATAAAAGCCTGTAAAGTAGCTTATATACAGCGTTCACGGGGATATATGTTAAGGCAGTCATTGAGTGTTTCTCAAATTGGCGCAATCGTCAAAACAGTTAAGGAAATTAACCCCGGCACCCTTGTTGTAGTTGACAATTGCTACGGCGAATTTTGCGAAACACTTGAACCGACGAATTTTGAAATCGGCGCTGATTTAGCAATAGGAAGTTTAATAAAAAACCCCGGCGGCGGAATCGCCAGAACCGGTGGCTATATCGCGGGGCGGGGGGATTTGGTGGATTTATGCGCTCAAAGCTTATCGGCGGTTGGAATAGGAACGGAGGCGGGGTGCACATTAGGGCTGACAAGAGAAATCCTGCTCGGGCTTTTCCTTGCCCCTGAAATAACCGCAAACGCCCTTATGACCTCGGTTTTTGCCTCCGCGCTGTTTGAATTGCTCGGATATGAAACTTTTCCTAAGTATTCCGAAAAGCGGGTAGACCTGCCGCTTGCGATTAAGCTCGGAAACCGTGAAAAATTAATTGCTTTCTGTGAGGGAATTCAAGCCGCAAGCCCGATTGACAGTTTTGCCGCGCCCGTACCGTGGGCAATGCCGGGATATGACAACGACGTTATAATGGCGGCGGGGGCGTTTACAATGGGCTCGTCAATTGAACTTTCGGCAGATGCACCTTTGCGTGAACCTTACGCCGTTTGGCTTCAGGGGGGATTGACTTATGCGACGGGGAAAATTGGGGTGTTGAACGCGGCGGTTTCATTGTTGGGGGAAGTATGAAAGAAAAAAATCATCAGAATTATATGCTCGGTTATATATTTGCTGTGGTGTGTAATTTATTTAAATATAGGCGCTCCTATGGTTACCAAAATTGTTATGTTTGCTTTCCAGATTCTAATCTTTATCGGCATTGTTTTAAGCTTTTTCAAAAATAAACCGAATGGTAAACTGTTTACAAGCGTTTGTCGTTTTACCTATGTTTTAGGGATTGCTTTAGCTGGATTATCTGTAATCATGAATTTCCCTCTAATTTTTACTTTAATATATGGCGATTTTCCTCAACAAGCTTGAGTTATATAATTTTTATATATTTAAAACAGAAAGGAAACACAAACATGATACGCTCTATGACAGGCTTCGGGCGCTCCCGAGAAGTAATCGAAGGCAGAGACATTTTAGTTGAAATCCGTGCGGTCAACCACCGCTATTTTGAATTCTCCGCCAAGCTCCCCCGACATTACAATTACCTTGAGGATAAGTTAAAACAGCTTGTTCAGGAAAAAACAGGGCGGGGTAAAATCGAGGTTTCGCTGTCGGTCTACAATGTTGCCGGCAAGGAAACCCAAATCAGCGTTAATAATTTGGTGGTTGAAAATTACGTCACGGCTCTGCGCGAAATTAAGGAAAATTTAAACCTTAACGACGATTTATCGCTGTCGGACGTTTTCAGAATGACCGACGCTTTCAACGTCCTGAAAGCCGAAACCAACGAGGATGAAATTTGGCGGGCGGTAAATACTGTGGCGGTTTCGGCGCTTTTAAAATTCATACAAATGCGCGAAAACGAGGGACAAAGGATTAAGTCCGATTTGCTTCTGAAAATTACCTTTATTGAGGAAAAAATTGCGGAAATCAAGAAAATTTCCCCCGAAACCACCGAAAATTACCGTAAAAAACTTTATGATAAAATGAAAGAGCTTTTAGAAAGTACCGCAATAGACGAGCAGAGAATTTTGTTGGAGGCGGCTGTTTTCGCCGAAAAAACTGCGGTAGATGAGGAAATTGTGCGGCTTTACAGCCATATAGCGCAACTTCGGGAAATGTTGGACAGCGAAAATACAATAGGGCGTAAGCTTGACTTTTTAGTTCAGGAAATCAACCGCGAAATTAATACAATAGGCTCAAAAGCGCAGGATTTGAGGGTTACAAAAATCGTGGTGGACTTGAAGAGCGAATTGGAGAAAATCAGGGAGCAAATTCAAAATATTGAATAATACTTATGGGCGGCTAATCTGCCGCCCGAAAACTTTTTTATTTCCTAACTCATTCGGTCTCCGCGCTTAAATAACGCCGATACAATTAGCGCGAAAACTACCACTGCCGTAATTCCCGCTGCCGCTGCGGTAAATCCGCCGGTGAAAACCCCGAGCAGTCCCTTTTCGCCGATTGCTTTTTGTACGCCTTCCGCGAGCAGATACCCGAATCCCGTCAAAGGCACAGTCGCGCCCGCCCCCGCAAATTCCACTAAAGGCTTATACGCCCCTATTCCGCCGAGCAACACCCCCGCCACCACAAAAGCGACAAGGATTCGCGCGGGGCTGATTTTTGTTAAATCTATAAGAAGCTGTCCGATAAGGCAGAAACTCCCGCCGATTACGAACGCCCATAAAAAATCCATGAACATGGTGATTTTCTCCTTTAATTTTTAAGTTGTTTTAACATATCGGGGAAGTAAAATTTAAATATTTTCTGCGACGAACCGGAGGTCTGAACGCGTTTTCCGCCAAACACCCACCCCGCATAAGAGTACGCAATAATTTATTCCCCCGAAATATGAACTGCGTGCGCTACGGCGGGAATACTTTCGCTCTGCTGAATCATGGTGGGTGACATCAGCGCTCCCGTCGCGGTGAAAAGTACGTTTTTTAGTTTTCCTTCAGTGATTCTTTTGAGAATCAACCCGCATAAGACGCTTGCGCTACAACCGCAGCCCGACGCCCCGGAATGAACGTCCTGCTCCTCAAATTTATAAAGCATCATACCGCAGTCAGCGTGAATGTTGGCTATATCTACGTCGTCTTTTTTGAATAAATCAATTAGTAAACCGCTTCCAACCTTGCCCAAATCCCCCGTCAAAATCATATCGAAATCGTATATGTTTTGCTTAGTGTTGGTAAGGTGAGCGCTTATGGTTTCATACGCCGCTCCTGCCATCGCTCCCCCAAGATTATTTACATCCTTTACGCCCATATCGGTGACTTTTCCGAAGGTCGCCGATTTTATATAAGGCGGGTCTTTTCGCGGTGCAACGACAACACAGCCCGCCGCTGTTGCTGTCCATTGAGAGGTGGGGGTGCGCTGACCGCCGTAATTTACCGGAAAGCGGAATTGCCGCTCTGCCGAACAAAAATGCGAAGAAGTCATAGCCGCCGCATTGTCCGCCAAGCCCGATTCTACAAAAATCGAGGCAAGGGCAAGGCTTTCTGCCATTGTAGAGCAGGCTCCGAATAGCCCCACGAACGGTATATCAAAATCCCTTATACCATAAGCCGAGCCGGTACACTGGTTTAGCAAGTCCCCCGCGAAAATAAAGCTTATGTCTGTTTCCGCCAATTGCCCCTTTTCAAGTGCGGCGCGAAATGCGTTTTTTTGCAGGATTACTTCGGCTTTTTCCCAGCTTTCCTCACCGAAATCGGCTTTTTCGCCTATATAATCGAAATAGTCCGCCAACGGACCTTCCCCTTCTTTCGGTCCTACCGCCGAAGCATAAGAAAGCACCGACGGCGCGTTATCAAGGTTAATTGTGCCTTTTCCAAAATAATTTCCCATCTTTCCTCCAACAGGGCGAATAATGAGCGCCCTTGCACAGATTGCGAGTTGTTTAGTATTGCAGATTCTGCACGGTGCGCTACAGAATTAACGCAATTGCGGTATCACATTGCCCTGAATATAAAATAAACCAGCCCGTAAAGCACTGAAGCGGCAACGCCGTAAACTATGACCGGTCCCGCAATTACGAACATTTTTGCGCCCACCCCCAATATAAAACCCTCGGTTTTGAATTCAAGGGCGGGTGCTACAACGGCGTTGGCAAAGCCTGTGATTGGAACCAGAGTCCCAGCTCCCGCGTGTTTTGCGATTTTGTCATAAAGTTTCATACCCGTAAGCAGTGCCGCCAACGCAATCAGAGTAATAGAGGTCAGCGCCGCCGCCGTTTCCCTGCCCGCGCCGTAATGCTCATATAATTTCAAAAACGCCTCGCCTATTACGCATATAATCCCGCCGATAAAAAACGCTTTAGGGAGCGTCAGATGCATTTTTGTGCCTGGCGAACTGGCTTTAAGCATTTCATTATAATCGTTGTTATTTATTTTCACCGGTTTCATTCCTTTCTTTTTCTTAGATTAAGTCAAAAAAGAATTATTATACTTTTAGAAATAATGAAAAATTTTGAAAAAAACAGGAAAAAACTTGAAATGTTTACAAATTATTCACATATTCAGCCGTAAAATATATTATAATTAAATTGAGGAAGTATCCTTATTCTTACTGCTGAAAGGAGGCGGAAATAATGACAATCGGAAGCGTGGGAAGTATGGGAAACGTAGGGACGTTAGGCGGTTCGGTTTATACCTCGCCTGTTGATTCGGTAAGGAGAAACAACAATGTCGAACCAGAGCAGGGTAATATCCAAAGTTATAGCACCGAGCGCACTGCGCCGCGTACTGATACTGTTGAACAAACAGGGGAAAGACCGGATTTCGCGACTATTAACTTTCTGAGGAACAGTTTTCCTGAACCATTGCCTGAAAGCCGTCTGCAAAATTTCAGTATTGAAGATTTTATAAACGGCGCGTCAAGTACTGCTCAATCGCCTGTGGTAACTCCAGATGAATCGCAGACGACGGGAATTGTGGAAGCTTATGAACCGCCTGACCCAAACCTTACCCCGAATACCCAAACTGACATTTATGAAATTCCGGTGGCTAATTCCAACGAGACTGTGGGAGTCATGCGGCAAATTGAGGAAACCGTAAGCCAAAGCGCCACTGTGCAAACTGCTGATGACATTGCCGAGAGAGACTCGGGAGGAAGGCTTACCCCGGCACAAGAGCGCGGAGTAGAGGTTTACACACGAGTGCAAAATTATACCGACCCGGTCAGTGTGTCAAACGCACAGTTCATTGCGTGAAATTAAAATCGATTTTCGGAAAATTCAATAAGGATATAAGTCAAAAACGACTTATATCCTTATTTTTTAATTTCTCCATTATCTGTAATCGTCTTTTGCATCTAATACTGTTATCCATTTAATGGCTATTGGGATAAGCCTCTTGGTTCAGCGCCGTCGTCAGTTCTTCAAGGGTCAGCGTCAATTCGGTTTCAAGGGCGTCCATAATGTTCATAGGAACAGATTTTTCTGCTTTGAGCAAAGTTTCCGCCTCTTTCGCTATGCCTTGCAGGTTGGTTTTCCCGATAAATCCTGCATTACCTTTTAAGCTGTGCATCAGCCTGTGCGCGAGTTTGGTGTCACCTGCCGCAATTGCGTCTGTGAGGTCTTTATATCTTGTTTGATTATTTTTAACAAACTCGCTCATAAGCATTTTTTGTAACTGTTCAGTGTTTTGCGTCTGTTTATTTTCATTTAAACTTGCGGGAGGGGGAATCGGATTTAAGTATTTTAATAAAACCCGCCACAATTCCTGAGCTGTGAAAGGCTTACCTAAGCAATCGAGCATACCGTAATTCCTGTATTTTTCCAACTCTCCCGCCATGATGTTTGCGGTCAGTGCTACAATAGGGGTCTTTATTTCTAATTCTTTTAATTTTGTCACAGCTTCAAGCCCGTCCATTACAGGCATGAATATATCCATAAAGATTAAGTCAAACGGTTTTTGATTCATTACCATACGTTTCAGTACTTTTTCAACGCCGACTTTGCCGTTATCCACCGCAACTGTCTGAAGTCCGAGGTTTGAAAGATGCTCGCAAATCACCTGACGGTTCATATTGTTGTCATCGCAAATAAGCACTAAGCCTTCAAAATAAGGCTTTTCAATTTCATTCTGATTGGCATGTACTGTATCGCTCACGGGTGAGTCTATTGTTTCAAAAACTATTTCAAAGCTGAACACACTGCCGACGCCGGGGGTACTCTCCACCGACAGATTTCCGCCCATCTGCTTTACTATGCTGTTTGCAATAGTAAGCCCAAGCCCCGTGCCATCGAATTTTCGGGTTGTTCCGGAGTCTGCTTGGCTAAAGGATTCAAAGATATTTTCCATCTGCTCGGGCGTCATGCCTATGCCGCTGTCCTTTACTTCAAAATACATCGTCGCACTGCCGACATTTGAATTTTTTACAGTTGAAGACAGCTTTATTGTACCCGTTTTGGTAAATTTTACGGCATTAGACAAAAGATTCATTAGCGCTTGTGAAAGCCTTACCGGGTCGCCCATTAATTTTTTGCCGATTAACGGTTCTGCGTAAACGCTTAATTCAAGCCGTTTTTTTGTTGTAGCGGGCATAATGACCGACTGGCAACGTGAAATAATTTCATAAGGCTCAAAAGGCACATGTCCCAGTTCCATTCTACCGGATTCAATTTTGGATATGTCTAATATTTCGTTTATTAAATTTAAAAGCCATTTTGAATTTTCTAATATTTTTCCTAAATAATTTTTGATTTTGGGCAAATCCGCGCTGTCCAAAGCAAGCTCGGTGAATCCCATGATGCTGTTCATGGGGGTGCGAAGTTCATGGCTCATCTTTGCAAGGAACTGGCTTTTTGCACGGTTTCTCTCATCGGCGATTTCCGCCCTACGCATTTCCTCAATCATTTTATTGTATTCACGCATATCGCGGGTATACGCGATAATTGCGTAATCACTGTTGTAATCAACCCTGATAAGTGTAACTTTTGAGGGTATCGGCGTGCCGTCAGGCAGTTGGTGCATCCAGTCAATAACGACATATCCTTCTGAAAGCGTTTTGTTAATAAACGCGTGTATTGTTTCAATCGAACGTTTACCGTCGGGTTGGTATTCGGGGTAACAGTCAAAAAACCGTTCTATATGCTCTTGTTTGGTTTTAAATCCGTACAGTTTTACTGCCGCTTCATTGCAGTCGATGATTTTCAAATTGCTGTCCCAGATTTGACAGCAGAGCGGCGACATATTCAGCATAAGCTTGGTACGCTCATCTGCTTTGGCTAATTCATCAAACGGTCTTTTTATAAAACCGGAGGCGATAATCGCGGCGATTAAGCTTAGGAAAAAGCTGATACCACCAACTGCAATCAGCCCAATGTCTATGTACCTGAAAGGACTCTCATTAAGCGGCGCGACAGTTCCCATAAGCCAGCCTTCTTCCGACCCGCTTATTGGGCGGTAGGCGCATAACCTCGGTACGCCCGAAATAGAATAGCGGATGATTCTCGCCTCTTTATCCTTCCCGCTTCTCAGGTTTTCTATAAGCTCGATGTTATATTGGTCGATTTGGGTTTCCGGACGGTTGAGAAAATTTACCTTGCTCTGCACCCACGCCGGGCGAATGTTAGAGATAAGGATTCCGTCGGCGTCGTCCACGAAAATATGACCCGTTTCCCAAATAGAAAACGCGCCTACTAAATCAGAAAAATAGTCGCCGGAAAGGGTGAGCGTAACGATTCTGTCATTCGTATCTTTGAGAGGTGCCGCTAAATAAAATACAACACCGTTTGACGAGGGGACGGTTGACGATATGGTTACACTGCCTTCAAACGCCTGTTGTATAGTGCGCTCATACATGATTTCGGGAAAGACGGGCGCAATCCCCGTGGAAGAGATAATACCCTGTTCTCGGTCTAAAATCGCAACTCCTATGAGTTCGGGGTTTGCTGTTTCAAGAGCCGCCATAGTTTCCCGCAACTCTGTTTCTTCGGATTTAGACAATACATAAGCTGCGTCGGCGGTCTTAAGTTTCAACAGCTCAATCTCGCTACTTATAAAATGGTCTGCAATATCGGATATAATCATCAAGTCCGCTTCCTGAGAATTCTCGATATTACTCTGCACGAGAATAATCCCGGAAAGGATGCTGAACGAGATAATAACCAGGGTGGTCAAAACAATGGTAAGAATTGCTCTTATACGAATATACATGGCTAATACCCCCGAAAAATATAGTATTATTCAGACCTGTCCGTGAATCAGATTCACGGCAGGTTTTTAGTCGGCGCTATCAGCTCTATTTGTTTTAAGAGCCTTGATTTTAGCAAATCGGGAGAAAACGGCTTAACCAAATAATCTGCGGCTCCGAGGTGCAATCCCTTTTCCTTGTCTTCGGGGTTATCTAAGCCGCTTATAAAAATAACGGGGATATTCCGTGTTTGTTCGGATTTTTTTAATTCGGTAATTACTGCGTAACCGTCCATGTCGGGCATTACCAAATCAAGCAGAATTACGTCGGGATTATGCTCCTTAGCCGCATTAACAGCGGCTAATCCGCTTTTGACTGCAAGAATGTTATAATCCGCTTCTAATATATGCGTTATGGCAATCAGGTTAAAAGTCTCGTCGTCAACGATTAGAACGCTGTGTTTTTTTACTGTGGCATTATTTGCGTTCATGATTTTCCTCCCGATAGGTATTGAATGGATAAACACAATGCTTTACAATAATTATATAGTATTTTAACAAATAATGCAAGGAGAAATAAACAATTAATGTAAAAAGATGATAAAAATTTTGAGGGCGGCAAATATCTTTGAGCCAAGCTCTTTTCTTTCATTATGCTCGGATATAAAAAAAACAAGGTGGGACTTGTTACACCTTGTTTTTATATTTTTGCGCGGAAAATGCTGACGTCTTTAAAATAGACGGTAAAATAGCCATACTGTCTGAAATGCTTTTTTTAATATTACGCTAATAAATCAAAATGTGAAATAGTTCCCGCGCCGCCGCCGTCTTTAAGGAAAAAGCTGGTAGAACTCATATTTCCCTGAGCGTTGTTTTGGCTGTCGAACATACCAAATTCGGTCTTATTCGGATACAGATAAATCGCTCCGATGTCGAGTTCTTTTAATGTGTATAAGGCGTCGTTGCCGTCTTTGTCCTTGCTCCAAACCCTAAGCTGTAAGTATACCTCGTCCGCTTCATCAATCCACCCGTTACCGTCGGAATCGTATTTACGGAGTTCCGCAAAACCGTCTCCGTTTTGCGGACCAAACAATTCGCTTCCATCGTTGATTATCCCGTCGCCGTTTTTATCAAGCGCCAAAAACCCACTTCCCGCTCCAGCAAAGCTTATTCTGTCGAGCGTTCCGTCAAAATCAAGGTCAAAGTCAAATTTTTCATCGGTAAGCGACGCGGCGGTTCCGCCGTAATTAATAATCAAGGGGTCTATCATATTCCCCTGTACCGCGGGAACAAAGCCCATGTTTTGCAACAAGTAAGTCTCGGCGCTTCTGCTCATATTCATGCTAACCGAAAAATCAATTGTTTTGCCGTCGGCGGTAGTAACTCTGCCGTTTGCGGAGTAAGAAACGCTTTCGCTTTCATATGTATGTTCTTCCCTTATAAGGCTGAACATTTGCGGCGGCGTGCCTCCGGCTCTGACAAAAGAAAGATTCGCCGCCCCCATTCTGTTAAATGAAATGCCTGTTTGCGTCGAGCCCCCCTGTAGCGGGTTACTGCTGTAATCTACAGGTACAAAACGCTCGCCACGCAAAGCGGAGAACAATCGCATGATAAGCTCCAGTTTCAATTCGCGCGGGTCTGCGATTCTGTGGGTAGCAGCTTCTTGGGAAGGGGCGCGGATTTCAATTGCGGGTTTTGCGTTTTGGTTATTGTTGTTATCGCCCGCATCGCTGATTTGCGAATTCTGCTCATTCATTTCAAAGTAGTCGAACCTTGTCCGCGCACTCATTGTTATCCCAATGCCGCGCACGGTATTTGTGTTTGACTGTGCCGAAACAAGTTTGGCGCTTTGTGTTACGGTTTTTTCATAACTGCCTGATGACGATGTATTTACATTTGCGCTTGTAATAATCATGACACCCTCCTTTTTTAGACAGGTATAACTCCCCTAAAAAATAGGGAAGTTATAAATTATTATGGCTACTGTAAATTATATCGTCATAAAATTCATAAAATTTACCAAAATCAGAACTTTATTCTTTCCTCAATGTATTTCCGCACCTTTTCTGTTTCTATGCGTATCTGTTCCATGCTGTCGCGCTCGCGGATTGTAACCTTGCCGTCAGTTTCGGTTTCAAAGTCGATGGTAACACAGAACGGCGTGCCTATTTCGTCCTGACGGCGGTAGCGCTTGCCTATATTTCCTGTTTCGTCATACTCGCATGAGAAATATTTGCATAAATCCTCATAGATTTTCCCTGCCGATTCTCCTAATTTTTTGGACAGCGGTAGAACCGCCGCCTTGATGGGAGCAAGGTAGGGGTGAAAGCGCAAAACTGTTCTGTTAGTACCGCCATCGGGGTTTCCGGCGTCGGGCAAGTCCTCCTCGTCGTAAGCATCGGTCAAAACCGCAAGTAAAAGTCGCTCTACGCCGAGACTTGGCTCGACTACATAGGGAATGTATTTCTCGTTAGTTTCGGGGTCGAAGTATTCAAGGGTTTTGCCGGAGGTTTCAATATGCTGTTTAAGGTCATAATCGGTACGGTCGGCGATTCCCCACAATTCACCCCAGCCGAAAGGATAAAGATACTCAAAGTCGGTGGTGGCTTTTGAGTAAAAGCATAATTCTTCTTTTTTATGGTCGCGGAGACGTATATTTTCTTCGGTTAAGCCGATTGACATGAGCCAGTTTTTGCAGAATTCTCTCCAGTATTCAAACCACTCTAAATCTGTACCGGGCTTACAGAAAAATTCAAGCTCCATCTGCTCAAATTCCCGCACACGGAAAATAAATTTGCCGGGGGTGACTTCATTTCTGAATGATTTTCCGACCTGTGCAACTCCAAACGGGATTTTTCTGCGGGTAGTTCGTTGAATATTCGTGAAATTCACGAATATTCCCTGTGCTGTTTCGGGACGTAGGTAAATCTCGTCGGCTGTTTCCTCGGTAATCCCCTGAAAGGTTTTGAACATAAGATTAAATTTGCGAATATCCGTAAAATCATTTTTGCCGCAATTGGGGCAGGCGATTTTTTTATCGCTTATATATTCCTCAAGTCTTTTGTTTTCCCAGCCGGAAGTTATAGTCCCGTCGAAGTCCTCGATTAAATTATCGGCTCTGTGGCGGGTTTTACAGCCCTTGCAGGATATTAAAGGGTCGGAAAACCCTGCTAAATGCCCCGAAGCTACCCAGGTTTGCGGGTTCATCAAAATTGCGCTGTCTAAGCCTACGTTATACTTGCTTTCCTGCACGAACTTTTTTAGCCAGGCTTTTTTTATATTGTTTTTAAGCTCTGTGCCGAGCGGTCCGTAATCCCAAGTATTCGCCAAACCGCCGTAAATTTCGCTCCCCGCGAAGATAAATCCGCGCCCCTTACAAAGCGCAATGAGTTTGTCCATGGTTTTTTCAGTGTTTTGCATGTTAAATACCATCCTCTCCAAGCACCAACGAGTGGTGAAATATTTTTCATCTAATACTTAAGCTTTTTTAAAACTAAATGTCTTCTCCTGTATTAGTTTTAATAAGGAAAAACGTCCTTTAAATTAATCGTACAGCCGTTGAGAATCTGAACGCTGACGGTTTCATCTTCAACGCCGTATGCGTTTACGATATACTCTCCATCTTTCAACATGTGAGCCGAAACTGTTTTATCAACAGCGTCTATAATCCTCATAGGTATAGCGTTTATTTTTGTTTAAAAACTCCAACTTATAATACCTCCGTATTAATCGCAAACCTCCATTGTCCAACCCATATCATCAACAATCTTTCCATACTGTATTCCTGTCAGTGTTTGGTAAAGTTTAGCTGAAATTTCGCCTATTTTATTATTATTGATTTCCATTGCCAGTTCACCCCATTTTAAAAATCCTACGGGGGAAATTACCGCTGCCGTACCTGTTCCGAAAACTTCCTGCAGCGTGCCGTTTTTATAAGCATCGGCGATTTCCTGAATTGAGATTTTCCGCTCGGTGACTTTCATGTCCCATTTACGGCATAATTCAAGCACCGATTTTCTGGTAATGCCCTCCAACACCGAGCCTTGCAGCTCGGGGGTTATAATTTCATTATTTATAACAAAGAAAATATTCATAGCACCGACTTCTTCTATATACTTTCGCTCAATTCCGTCAAGCCATAAAACCTGCGCTAAATTATGCTTTTGCGCCTCAACCTGCCCCGCTAAAGAGGCGGCGTAGTTCCCGCCGGTTTTGGTGTAACCTGTTCCGCCTTTGACCGCTCTTACATAATTTTCCTCTACATAAATCCCGACAGGGTTTAAGCCGGTGGCGTAATAAGGTCCGGACGGCGACGTTATAATGACAAACATATACTCGCTACCGGGGCGCACCCCGATAAAAGGGTCGGCGGCAAAAATAAACGGGCGGATATAAAGCGATGCGCCGTCGCTTTTGGGAACCCATTCTCTATCAAGCTTTATAAGCTCTTTAAGCGCTTCAATGGCAATATCTTCGGGGATTTCGGGAATCACCATACGCCTTGCCGAAAGGTTCATACGTTTAAAATTGTCGCGGGCTCTGAAAAGCTGAATCTTTCCGCCGTCTGAACTTCCGGAGGTTTGTGTTCTGTAAGCTTTCAGTCCCTCAAATATAGTTTGAGAATAGTGCAAAACCATAGCGGCAGGGGAAAGGGAAATGTCCCCGAAAGGGACAATGCGGGGGTCATACCAGCCCTTATCTGCTTTATAATTCATTATAAACATGTGGTCGGAGAAAATCCGCCCGAAACCAAGAGCGCTTTCATCTGTCGGAATAGCTTTGGGAGTTAATGTTTTAGTGATTTTTATGTTCATTAAGAAGTCCGTCCTTTTCTGCTTTTATATACATTTTTTGCCTGTTTTTATTATTTTATCATATTTTTGGAATTTTTGCAAGTTAATAAATTTGCTTTTTCTTAAAAAATATGGTATTATTATTAACAAAGCTCTCGAATATAATTAAATTATTACAAACAGAAAGGTGGAAAATTAAATGAAAGTAGTAGCAGTAAACGGAAGCCCCCGCACTGGCTCAAATACGGGAGCGGCGATTGAAATGGTTTTCAGCGAGTTACGGAAAGAAAATATAGAAACAGAGCTTATAAATATCGGGAATAAGCCTTTTCGCGGCTGTACGGCTTGTGCCGCCTGTCATAAAATCGGTTATTGCGCTTTTGATGACGGCGCAGTCGAAATAATTGACAAAATGAGAGCCGCCGACGGCATAATAATAGGCTCGCCTGTATATTATGCGGGAATCAACGGTACTTTGAAGTCATTTTTGGACAGAGCTTTTTTCTCGTCGGGTACGGCGTTCAGGTTTAAGCCCTGCGCGAGCGTGGTTGTGGCGAGAAGGTCGGGCGTCACTGCCGCTATTGAGCAAATCAATAAGTATTTCCAAATCGCCGAAATGCTCATTACCCCTACCATTTATTGGAGCGGAATCCACGGCGGCGCTCCCGGCGAGGTTTCGGAAGACATAGAGGGGGCTCAGATGATGACGCAAATAGGGAAAAATATGGCGTATTTGCTTAAAATTATGGAGGGGAGCAAGGCGCATTTGCCGGATAGAGAGCAGAAGATTAAGTTCAGCTACATAAGATAAAATAATGTGATACAAAGAAATGAGAAAATAATTATGGACAAAAAGCATCCTAAAGAATATATGGTTCAAATGTCTCAAATTGTAATGCCGGCAGACACAAATCATTTCGGCAATCTGTCCGGCGGTAAGCTTATGCACTGGATAGATATTTGCGGGGCGCAAACCGCAATGTTATATTCAGCCGAGAATGTAGTTACAGCCTCTATAGACCGGGTTACGTTTGATAAACCCATAAAATCCGGTCAGATTACCACATTAACCGGTATTGTTACATGGGTTGGTAAAACATCAATGGAAGTAAAGATTGATGTTTCGGTTAAAGATTACAGAACAGGTAAAATAGAAACAACAAACTCTGCCTACATTGTTTTTGTTGCTGTAGATGAAAATCTTTCCCCCCTTGCCGTCCCCTCAATGATTTTAGACGGGGAAAATGAAAAAGAATTTAATGAGGGTGTAAAACGCCGTGAACAACGTATTAAGTTGCGTAATGCAAAATAATTGCCGAAATTCGCGGTAAAGCTTGCGGCATATATCTGTTGACGGGTAGTCCAAAGTATGCTATAATTATAACTAATCTGTTTTAAAGTCATTTTCTTGAAAGAGGACTGTTAATTTGAATGTGTTATTGAACAAATTAAAAGAGGTATTATCGGCTGTTTTTCCTATTGTAATTCTTGTTCTGATTTTAAGTTTCACTATTGCGCCCGTGCCGGGAATATTGTTGGCACGCTTTATTATAGGCGCGATTCTGATAATTTTGGGACTGACTCTTTTGTTAATCGGAGTGGATTTGGCTTTTTTGCCTCTCGGCTCTAATATGGGAAAAACGCTTTTAACATCAAACAAGTTATGGTTTATCATAGTAGTCGGTTTTATTATCGGATTTTTCATCACTTTTGCCGAGCCCAGCGTGCAAGTGTTGGCGGAGCAGGTTTCGTCCGTTACAGGGAATTTAATTTCAGCCGGCTTAATTCGTTCTATTATTTCCGTAGGCGCGGGTGTTTTGCTGTCTGTAGGATTTACAAGAATCGTAAAAGACTTTTCAATGCGGGTAATGATGTGCGTAATTTTAGGCGTAATACTTATTTTTTCTTTTTTCGCTCCTCCGACCATGTTAGCTGTAGCCTTTGACGCTGCGGGCGCGGCAACGGGCGCGGTCACGGTGCCTTTTATATTGGCGTTGGCTTTAGGGGCAGCCGCTATGCAAAAAGACAGTAAAACCGCCGAGCAGGACAGTTTCGGCTTGGTTGGAACTGCGGCGCTCGGTTCTGTTTTCGGCGTTTTTATTTTAAATTTTTTTGTGAAAACCGGCGACGTTGACGCTGTCTTGGATATGCAAATCACTGACGAAAGTTCGCTTTTGAGTCCTTTTTTCGCTGAATTGTCGCACGTAGCGTTAAATTCATTTTTAACACTTTTGCCGATTTTCATAATATTTATGATTTTTCAAAAGTTTAAGTTTCATCTGCAAAAAAATGCTCTGCGGAAAATAATTGTGGGTTTTTTCTATGCTTATTTAGGGTTGTTGCTGTTTTTTGTCGGCGTTAACGCAGGGTTTATGAATGCGGGAAATGTTATAGGCTATGGAGTGGCGCTCAGAGAAAGCAAAGCGCTGATTGTGGGTGTGGGTTTTGTGTTAGGTGCGTTAATTGTACTTACTGAGCCTGCTGTTTACGTCTTTACCCATCAAATCGAAGACGTAACCAACGGACATATTAAACGTAAAACAGTATTGATTTTTTTAGCGGTAGGCGTGGCGTTTTCGGTAGGTTTGTCAATGTTAAGAATTATTGTTCCCTCAATAATGTTATGGCATTATCTGTTGCCGGGCTTTGCGGCGGCGGTGGTTTTGATGTTCATAACGCCTAAGCTTTTTGTGGGAATAGGGTTTGATTCGGGAGCTGTGGCGGCAGGTCCTATGACGGCGACTTTTGTGCTTGCATTTACACAGGGCGCGTCTGAAGCGGTCGAATATTCCAATGTTTTAATTGACTCGTTCGGCGTAATCGCAATGGTGACAATGATGCCTATTATTGCACTGCAATTATTAGGTTTTATTTATAAACTTAAACTAAAGTCAAGCGCTTCGGCACATATACCGGAATCCCAAAATCCCATTAAGAACGGAGAGTGAGAAATTATGACCGAATACACCTTAATTTTCTGTGTGGTAAAGATGGGTGACGCTGATAAAATTTTTAAGTATGCTAAAAAATACGATATAAAAGGCGGAACTGTGTCAATAGGCAGAGGAACCGTAAACAGCCGCTTGTTAAATTTTTTAGCGCTTAACGAAATTCGGAAAGAAGTCGTCACGATAATAGTTAAGAGCAGTTGTGCGGCAGAAGTAATCAAAGACATCGGCGAGCACATGGAATTTGAAAAGCCTAATCACGGGATTGCGTTTTCTTATCCCATATCCGAGCATTATGGCAGTATACGCCTGTTGGACAGTGTCGAAAACATAAATTCCAATAACGCCGTAAGGAGTGAAACTATGTATAACATAATATACGCAATTGTTGAGAAAGGCAAAGCGGAGGATGTTGTGGAAGCCGCTAATAAAGTTGGTTCAAGCGGCGGCACAATTATAAATGCGAGGGCTGCCGGTTGTGGCGAGGTACGCAGATTTTTCTCAATAGAAATAGAGCCCGAAAAAGAAGAGGTTTTCATAATAGCCAAAAACGAGCTTAAAGACAAAATCGTTGAATCAATCAGGGAAAGTCTTGAAATCGACAAAGGCGGCAACGGCTTGCTGTTTGTGCTGGAGGCTGACGAGGTTTACGGGTTGCACTGATTTTTTAACCTTTGAAACAATGGAAGATGTTAAAAATTTTGAAGCCGAGTCAGGTAATGCAGGTGAATTAGCTGAAAAGTTTTATTCTTTCATTAATCTAAATAGCTGTAAAACTCATTTCTTTACTATTGAAAGAAATTATTAGTTCAGCTATATTTTTCTTTTTATTTTATTAAGTGCGCCTTTTTCGAGCCTGGAAACTTGAGCCTGGCTTATTCCTATCTGCTCTGCAACCTCTACCTGAGTTTTCCCCTGGAAAAACCTAAGATTCAAAATCTTTTTTTCACGCTGTCCAAGGTGTGCGATTGCCTCTTTTAACGCGATTTCGTCCAACCAGTTGTTGTCGTCATTGTTGTCGCCGATTTGGTCCATAACGTAAATGGTGTCGCCCGCCTCTGAAAAAACCGGTTCGTAAAGCGACAGCGGTTCGCTGATTGCTTCAAGCGCTAAAACGACGTCCTCGCGTTTGGCGTCGATTTCCTTAGCTATTTCCTCAACATTAGGCTCACGGGATTTTTCACCCGTGAGCTTTTCTTTTGCCTGCATGGCACGGTAGGCAAGGTCTCGCAGAGATCGGCTGACGCGCACTTGATTGTTATCCCGCAGATAGCGTTTTACTTCACCTAATATCATCGGAATGAGCGTCTGTAGTAGAAAAATTACAGGAGGAATCACCACTATGACACGAAAACAGGCATTACAAAAGGCTTTATCGGCTTTAGACCTGCAGACGGACTTTGAGGCAATCGCAAAGATTAACGAGATTATAGAGGCTTTGCCATTTACAGCCTGGACGGAGCAGACTATATTTGATACCATAGACCAGTTTATCTTGGACAACGGCAGAAATCCTACGGCTACGGATTTTCTTATGAAAGATATGCCGCCCCATACTGTTATAAAATTAAGGTTCGGGGTTAATCTGAAGGAATTTTTAGCCCAATATTATCCGAAGCCGAAAATAGATATACATAAGCAAAAGGCTGTTTTTATCAGTGAATATGAGCGGATTAAACCCAAAGGAGCAAGCGATTTTAACAAGGGCAGGGAAGGGGGGATTCCGACGTGGGTCACTTTTGCGAAAATGTTCGGGTTAAGCAAATGGCTTGAATGGATTAGCTTTTGCGGTTTGGAAAAAAGCAGTCCCGCGCTCATTAAAAGAACGCGGGAAACAGGGCTTGTGGTTGTACCGTATAATGATATATTCATGAATTTGGAGAGGTTTAATGAAATGTATCCTCCGATTACGGAGGAGGAGATATATAGGCGGTTTCCGGTGGACTGAGGTTAAGCTTTGTGATGACAGAACATAAGTTTTTGGGGCGATATGACGATAGACTTAACCATTTTTTCCAGCAACGCTTTCCTCAACAGCCTTCTCCTCCTTAACGCCCTCTTTAACCCCTTCCGACTTTGCAACCTTAAAAACTGTTCGCCAAATAATCCTGCAATCAAATAAAAAGCTCATTTTCTCCACATATTCGCCGTCGTAAGCGGCTTTTACAGCAATAGGCAACTCGTCTCGTCCGCTGATTTGCGCTAATCCCGTCAAGCCGGGGCGCACGTCATTTGCGCCGTATTGGTCACGGAACGCTACTAAGTCATCCTGATTCCAAAGGGCAGGGCGAGGTCCGACAACGCTCATATCCCCTTTAAGAATATTAAAAATCTGCGGGATTTCGTCAAGGCTGGTTCTTCGCATAAATTTTCCGAGCGGCGTTATGTATGCGTCAGGGTCGGCAAGCAGATGGGTCGGAATATCTTTCGGAGCGTCTGTACGCATTGTCCTGAATTTTAGCATGACGAATAGGTTTTTATGTCGCCCTATTCTGCTTTGTTTAAAAAACACAGAGCCGGGCGATGAAACCTTAACCGCGAAAATTAAAAATATAAAAAGCGGGCTTAATAAAATTATTGCCAAAAGAGAAGTGCTTATGTCAAATGCTCGTTTAAAAATCAAAAACATCACACCCAATTCTTTCTCTCCAAATTTCTCCTGCCATAACTCCGAGCGCGACCCAAAACAGCGGCGAAACAATCGGAACCTCTACACAGAAGAAACTTTGAATAATATAACTCAGCGCTCCCGCACCGAAAGCTAATAAAATCGGTCGGTTAAACGCTCTTTTTATTGCGGGAATAAATAAGCCGCCTAAAAAAACCAAATACGCCAAAAGTGCCGGAATCCCTAAGCAGACCGCAATTTGTAAAAACGTATTATGGGCTTTATCAAAGGAAACGCCATAAGCGGCTTTAGCTTCCTCTTGCGTTTCAGGACTGAGAGCATAATAAAACGTATCCGGTCCCGTGCCGAAAACCGGGTTTTCAGGTATAACCGAAAGCCCGCGTTTCCATACAAAGCCGCGCGAAGAGCCGAAGTCATCATCAAGATTGCCGTGCATGACCTCCCGCGCCTGCCAAATTAAATTATCAGGCTGTTCCGAAAAGTGCCGTCCCGCAATTTCCACAAACAATAATCCGCCGGCAAAGATAAATACTAATAGCGAAATACCGACTATTTTCATGGGTTTTTCTGCCCATTTTTTCAATAAGAAAATCACACCTAATCCGAGAACGAGCAACACAAGCGCGGTTACTCCGACTATTCCAAAAAGCGCCGAACTTCTCGGAGTGAAATTCTCTAAAAAGATACGGTCATTGGCGGCAAGGTTCGGGCTAGTATCAATTTTATTTCGCATAGAGGATAAATATGAATTATACCACAGGTACATCAAGCACCAGCCCGACAGCGTGATACATATTCTTCCGAATCTATGACGGTCGGAAACCCAGTACGGAATTAAGAGCAACATTGCTACCATTATGGCTAATCTGCCACCGTCCGCACCGTCTCCTGCTATTAAAATCAGCATGAAAGAGGTCATAGAAGCCGCAAGATATACGGGATAAACAAATTTTCGATTTGATTTTGTAATCATGAAAAGCGCGGTGAAAAGCACTGTCGTAAATGAGCAATAGGCGGCAACGATGTTTAAATTTCCGAGCGTGGTGCGAAAATATTCCGAAAGAGGACCGTAGTCGGTAAAAACTTCCACAACGGGATACCCCGCTGTAACAGGACCATATACGGCGCTTCCGCCGGCAGTTGTAAACACCGATGCTGTATACGGGAATAGATTTAAAAAATCATGACCAAAGAATTGTAAAATCCCGATTAATGCTAATATAATCGCGCTACCCGCGAAAATAACAAAATGCAGTTCTTTCGGCATATAAAAACGCGCAATAATAAAGAATGTTAAAACATAACAAAGTAACGGAAAAAAACCTTCATGACGAAAGCCGCCCCAAACGTCGCTGTAGGGGGAGAGTAGCGCGCTTATAAAAGCCCACAGAATAAAACCCGCAATTGCCCATTCGGCAACAGACAGACGCCTAACGGGCTCGTCTGTGATAAAATAATTTTTAACGTAAAAACGCTTTTTCTGCTTTAACAGGTAAAATAATGTAGCTAAAATAACTAAGGCTGTTATTATTGTAAATTTGACAAATAAATCCTTTTTGTTTTCTGTCATAGTCCAATATCTGCCTAAAGGCATATAAAGCGGGTATAACGCCGTGATTCCAACAAAGAAAACAACCGATACAAACCGAAGAAAAGAGCCGCTTGATTCCATGCTTTCGTTTTTACGAAACTGTTGCTTTTGTCCCATATAGAGCCTCCTTATCAAATACCGTTTCAGGAATATATTGATACTCGGGAACAAAACGCTTTAGCCATGCGCGAACATTTTGTTCCTCCGGTAATGCCGATTCCATGCAATCAGCAATTTCCTCATACTCCGCCGCCGGAGCTGGTTGTACTACGAAAATCTTCTCATTTAAGGTTTCGGTAATTTTTTCCTCGTTCAACAACAGTTCTTCGTACAGCTTTTCGCCCGGTCGAAGTCCCGTAAATTCAATTTTTATGTCAATGTGAGGGGTAAGACCCGCGAGCCGTATTAAAGATTCCGCGAGCTCGGTAATTTTTACCGGCTCTCCCATATCTAAGATGAAGATTTCGCCGCCTTTAGCCATTGCTCCGGCTTCCAATACTAACTTCGCAGCTTCAGGTATGGTCATAAAATAACGGATAATGTCGGAGTGGGTTACAGTCACAGGACCTCCCGCTTCGATTTGCCGCTTGAACAGCGGAATGACGCTACCGTTGGAATCAAGCACGTTCCCGAAACGAACGCATACGAAATCGGTGTCAGACCTTTCGTTGAGTCCGAGGACTAAAAGCTCCGCAACCCGTTTTGTCGCCCCCATAACATTAGTCGGTTTTATGGTCTTATCGGTAGAAATCATGATGAATTTTTGTACATTATGTCTGTCGGCGCAAAGTGCCGTGCGGTAGGTTCCGAGCGCGTTATTTTCAAGCGCCAAACGCGGACACTGCTCCATAAGCGGAACATGCTTATAAGCGGCGGCATGAAACACAACTGAGGGTTTAAATTCACGAAACACCTCGTCAAGCCTCTTTTGGTCCTGAACCGAGCCTATTCTTACAATCACCTTATCATCGTCACAATTAAGATTTACGGTTAATTCTTCTTTTAAATTATAGGCGTTATTCTCCGAAATATCAAAAATAACTAATTTTTCAATCTGAGAGCCTCGCCCGGCTTTATGCAAAGACAGTAATTGACGGCAAATTTCACCACCTATAGAGCCGCCTCCCCCTGTGACAAGCACGGTTTTTTCATTTAACCATTCGCCGATTTCCCGCATATCCAAAACGGCTTCGGGACGTCCTAACAGATCGTTTATGTCAATATCGCGAAGTTTGTCGCCCGCTTTGTCGCTTGAAAGTCCCGAAAGCAACCTTACCTTACAGCGGTTAAAGGAAGAAAGCTTTACAATTTCTCTCAATTTTTCATTGCCAATTGACGGAATGGTTATAATAATCTCATCTATTTTCAATCTTTCTATAAACATAGGGATATTATCGTCATCGCCATATATCGGTACGCCGTGCAATTTATAACCATGCTTACGCGGGTCGGCGTCAACAATACCTAAAATTCTACGCGGTCGATTTCCGTGCAAATCAGAGTTCAGAATAAAAGCGGTAGCGTTACTGCCCGCGCCGATTAACAACGTTCTTACAGGTTCACGCGGGTCATTTGCAGTCGATGCATTTTTCCCGAGCAAACGGCGGCAATACACAAATAACGCATAAAAAACACTTTTATACAAGCGCATAAAAAACGTCGCCGTCAGCAGAAAATAAAATGCCATCATACCGAGACCCGGATTAGACCAAAAGCCCATTTTGAGCCTCAGTAGCACGTAGACCGCGAACGAGGTTAATAAAACAGCAGTTGCAAGTCTTATGACGCCTCCGATACCTACATACCGCCACAAGCTTCGGTAGACTCCACAAATTGTAAAAAACAAAGCGCAGAAAACGAAGATAAAAGGAATATTTTGGTTAATGACTGTAACAACGGAATAATCGTTTATAAAAAAATATGTATATACAACCACCGCGCCGAGCCAACTTAGCCAACAAAACAGGCAGTCAACAATAACAGTCATTATTGTTCGTATAATTGAAACGGGTTTTATAATAAAGCCCCCCTTGAAATTTAGGAATATTAAGAAAATATAATTAAATTGTTAAAAACTCCCTCGCCAAAGCAAAACTTAGCGCCTGTACCGTTTTTACAAAGCTGGAGAGTTGCGCTGCCCTTTTTGATGTGTAGGTCGCTTTGCATATAAAAAGGTCGGCATGTCGGAACGCGATTTAATAATATCATAACGCCGCCCGAAAGTCAAGTTTTTCGAGGATTTTCGACGCTCCTTTTTATTCCGGTTTTAAACCCAATAAAATCAATTTTTTCAAAATCCGAGCCTGAATAAACAAAATCACCGAAAAGCTTTTGTGCAGGGGAGAGAAAATTACAAAAAAAGTAAATAAAAGGATTAAACAGCTTTGTAAGACGGCTTTTTTTGCCCAAAACCTCGCGAATCTGCCGATAAATGGCAGAAGTGCTTTGATATTCCGCGTTTTGCGGGAAAAATACGCCTCGCCGCCTGTCCTCAATCAAACCAAGCAGGAAAAAGCATAAATTTTCTATATAAATCATACTGCGTTTATTATCAATATCGGGGAATAAGGGCATAATTTCCGACAACCTCACAAGCCGCGGGAAATTACCTTTACAACCCGCTCCGTAAACCATAGGTGGGCGTACAATTGTTAAAATGAATCCGTTGTCATTAACATCACTTAATTTTTTCAACTCGTTTTCAGCTTCAAACTTGCTTTCGCCATAAGCACCGCGCGGGTTCGGGGGGGTTCGCGGGTTGACTGTACCCCCATCATTTCCGAAAACAGCCGCACTGCTGATGTAAATAAAGTGGGGGACTTTTTCTTTTTTAGCTTTTTTTGCTGTTTCGACCGCCAAATCGCGGTTTACAGCGAAATGCAGCTCGTCTTCCGCTTTTTTGTGGGCTATTCCGGCGCAAAATAAAACGCAGTCGGCTTGGGAAAAATTCTCGTTTTTCCAAGCTTCATTACGACTGCTGATTTTTTTTATATTGGGGTTAAGTTCTTTTCGGGCGAAAGCTTCAAAGGCGTTCCCTATGTAGCTGTTTTCGCCGATAATTATTATGTTTGGCACTTTTTACCTCCGGGGCTCTCATGATTTTAAGCGGAACTCCCAAAGTATACCATACATTATCGTTGTTTGCAAGACAAGAATTAAAAATAAAAATAATATATCTCCCGGATTTTTATATGAGCGGCAAAAGGAGTTAGCCGCTTGTTTAAAAACCCTCCCTCCCTCCCATAATAAATTGAGGTGGTAATTTTTGGAAATAATACGCTATGTAAATAATCAAAAATTAAATTCTGAAAACATGAAAAATTATATTATTGAAAGCGAAATTATTCAAAAGACTATTTTACAGGTAAATGAAAGATTAAAAGCGGTTCCCGACAAAAGACGTATTGAAACAAAAGATGTTGAAATAAATTAAAGTATATGCTATAATGATAGAAAAAGCGATTCTTTTCCGTTGTAGCATTATTTCACATGGGAGCGATTTATGAAAAAAATAAAATCCGCAATTTATATCCGTGTTTCAACCGACGCACAGCGCGAGGAAGGTTACTCGATTGACGCCCAAAAGGAAATGCTGACAGCTTATTGTGTATCCAAAGGCATTAAGGACTACGATTATTATATCGACGGCGGTTTCACAGGGAGCAATATCGAGCGCCCGGAGCTTGGGCGGTTGATTGAGGATATAAAAAACGGACTTGTGGACAGGGTTTTGGTTTATAAGCTTGACAGGCTTTCCCGAAGCCAAAAGGATACCCTGTACTTAATTGAAGACGTTTTCAACCCTCACGGCGTTGACTTTTTATCGCTGAATGAAAGTATGGATACCTCAACACCTCTCGGGCGGTTAATGCTCGGCATACTTTCTGCCTTTGCCCAGCTTGAGCGGGAGAATATCCGCGAGCGAACCCGTATGGGAATGAAAGAGCGGGTCAAGGCGGGCTTGTGGATGGGCGGTGGCAGAATCCCTTTCGGATATGATTATGATAAAGGGCAGGGGATACTTATTCCAAACCAAGATGCCGATACCGTCCGAAAAATTTACGATTTATACTTAGAGGGCTACTCTTGTGCCAAAATAGCTCAAATGGTAGGATTAAAATATGAGAAATTAGCGATGCAGATTTTGACAAGAAAATCCAATGCCGGGTTCATAAACTATAACGGCGAGGAATATATAGGAAAGCATGAACCTATTATCAGTCTTGAAACCTATCAAAAGGCTATGGATTATATGCTTTCGAGGTCGGTGTTTCGCCCGAGTGACAGCAATTACTTATTGACGGGGCTTTTGGTTTGCGGTAAATGCGGCGCAAAACTGCGTTATCAGAAGTGGGGAAAATATGACTGCAAGCTTGTATGCTATTCGCAGGATAAAAACAAACCACACCTTATTAAAGACCCCGACTGCAACAACCCAAAGCAGTGGGCGGCTGAAATAGAAAGCGTGGTTATACAGGATTTATTTGCCTTTTCGTTAAGACAAAAAAATATAAAATGCGAAAAGGAGTCGTCAAAGAGCGTTATAGAAATTTTAAACAGTCAGTATGGGGAAACAGCCAAAAAAATAAAACGCCTTTACGGCATTTATTCGGAGGGAAGTGATGAGGTTCTTCTCGAAACGATTGGTGAGTTACGAAAACAGCTTACCGGCATACAGGAACAGATAAAAAGGGAACAGGAACGCAGTGCAATCAGCGGACAGATACAAAATATAAATAAAACGCTCACTACTCTAAAGGAAACATGGGAATACATGACCGTACAGGAGCGCAAAAATATAATTCGCAATTGTTTAAACAAAATAATAATAACTGATAAGCAGGTTGAAATCTTTTATAAATTTGATGGATTCGTAAATAAAGTCTGAAATTATAACACTTACAAATCTCCCAACCCGCAAACCTCAATTCCCGCCTCTTTAAGCGTCCCACGGATTCTCTCCACAAACAGCAACGCCTTTTCTCCGTCCCCGTGTACGCAAACCGAATCTGCCCTGATTGAAATATCCTTGCCTGTTATCGCCTGAGCTTTCCCCTCTTTTACCATGCGAACAACTCTTGATACAGCCTCGTTTTCATCATGAATAAACGCGCCTTCCTTATTACGGTTTACTAAAGAACCGTCCTCGTTATAACCGCGGTCGGCAAAAACCTCCCGTGCGACCCTCAAACCGCAGTCCTCAGCCGCACGGATTGTCTCGCTTCCCGATAAGCCCAGTACTATTACATTAGGGTCAAAAGCGGCTATTGCTTCGCAAATAGCCTTAGATAAGGAATAATCTGCCGCCGCCATGTTGTAAAGTGCGCCGTGGGCTTTGACATGCTGTAATTTTATACCGCTTGCACGGCACATTCCGCCCAAAGCCCCGATTTGGTATAAGGTGTATGCCTTTGCCTCTTCTAACGAAATGCTCATATTGCGCCGTCCGAAACCCATTAAATCGGGAAATCCCGGATGTGCGCCTATTTGCGCTCCCGCCGCTTTTATACGCTCAATGGTTCGCAACATAACCACGGGGTCTGAGGCATGGTAGCCGCAGGCAACGTTGGCGGAAGAAATAAGCGGTATGATTTTTTCGTCCATGCCTATGTTATAAGCGCCGAAACTTTCTCCTAAATCACTGTTTAAGTCTACTTTATATATCATATTTATTGCTCCTGTTACTTATAATTCTGAATAACTCGCTTTGCAAGTTATTCAGTAACTGTTATTTATAAAACTTGAATCAAATCTGCCCGCGCAAAATTCAGGCTCACGCGTAATCTGAAACAGAAAATCTAAATTGGTTTTAACGCCTAATATAACTGTTTCATCTAACGCGGAGCGCATTTTAGCAATTGCGCGTTCCCGCGTGGGGGCGTGAACCAATACATTGGCAATCATATTATCATAATCAGCATAATCCGACGGTACAGAATAGCCTGTGTATAAAACCGTATCCACCCGAATACCGTTTCCGGCGGGCAGGTGAATGTGCCTGGCAACGCTGTTTCCCGACAACTCGGCGTAAATCCGGCATCCTATGGAGTGTCCCGTTATTTTAACATTCTTTCCGGTAAAGCTCAAAACTTCACCGGCAGCAACCCTAATTTGCTCTGCCACCAAATCTATACCTGTTGCTATTTCCGTTACCCCGTGTTCAGTCTGAATACAGGGCTTTATTTTTGTGAAATAATGTTGCCCCTCAGCGTCCAAAACAAATTCTGCTGTTCCTGCGTTTACATATCCCAACTCCTTAGCGGCAATCACCGCCGCTTCACCCAAAGCCTTTCTCATTGCGGAATTAACGGCAGGGGAGGGGGATTCAGCCAAAAGCTTATTATGTCCGTGCCTAAGTCGGATAGTGCAATCCCGTTCCCCAAAAGATACCACATTTCCGTAATTATCCGCGATAATTTGAACCTCAATGTGCCGCATATTTTCAATATTTTTTTCACTAATTTGATGAGTATTGGATTTATTGCTTATGTTTTCAAGTATGTCGGCTTGCGGACCTATAAACGTTATGCTGTTTTTAGCGCATAAGCGTGCAAAGTCAGCATTTTCTGAAAGAAAGCCGTAACCCGGGTGAACTGCGTCCGCCTCAAAGATTAAAGCTGATGTTACAATCCGCTCTTTATTAAAATAGCTGTTCGGGGAATCTTCTCCGATGCAAATTCTCTGGTCTGCCAATTGGACGTGCAGACTGTTTTTATCTTCCTTGGAATATACAGCCACACTGCGAATACCAAGCTCCCGCAAAGCTCGGATTATTCTAACGGCTATTTCGCCGCGGTTGGCTACCAACACTTTTTTAAACTGCCTTACAGGCAGACGCAATTTCGCCGCCCCTGAGCCGGGTGTAAGCGCTTTGTCTTTATTGAGTGGCGGTTCAAGCCGTCCTCGTCTTATGGTATTACTCACAGAATTACTCCCCCGCCTTTACAAACAATTTTTGCAACCTTTTTGCCACCAATCTTGAGTCCAGCACCTCCGCGCAGGGTTTGTGAATTTCTTTTCTGAAGTCTTCCAGTTCATTCATCTCGTCTTTAATCAGCTTTGCGGCTTCCTCCACGGTAACGTCGGTAAAGCGGACTGTGTTGCCGGGTTTTCGCTGTGCTAATTTTGGTATATCAACAGAAGCGACCGTGGCAATTTTAGCATAGCCTCCGGTGGTCTGCCTGTCAGCCAATAAAATAATCGGCTTGCCGCTCGGCACCTGAACAGAGCCGAAAGCAATCCCATCGGAAATAATATCCGTTCCTGTTTTACTGTTTCGCGATTCAATCAAAGGACCTTCCAAACGACAGCCCATACGGTCAAACTCGCTTGTTACCGTATAAACGCCGCTCAAAAATGTTTCCACCCCTTGTTTTGAAAAATGGTGTTGTTGCGGTCCTAAAACAACCCGCAAAGTAATTTCTCTTTTGTCAATCTCATGAAAATCAGGCAAATTAAGAGTACGGGACAAAAAGTAAGGCAGATAACGTCGTTTTTGACGAAAGATAATCGAATCGCGCTCCTGTAGTTTACGTCCCTTAAAGCCGCCTATGCCACATTTTATATTAGTAGAGCGACTTCCCATAATCATAGGAACATTTAAGTAACTTGAAAAAGCGATATACCCCCGACAGCCGGTCTTACAACCGGCAAATTCCAATATATCACCTTTATTCATATAAACAGCCGTGTACATCTTAATCGGCTTTTTATTCACCATAGGCTGAAAGTCACCGCCGGTAATGGCAATAATAGTTTCCGACGTAAATTCCAAAACAGGTCCGCTCAAGGTGAACTCTATAACCGCCTCGTTTTCGGGGTTGTCTAAAAGAAGATTGGCAATTCTGAAAGAGCGCGTGTCCATAACCCCCGAAACGCCGAATCCCTGGCTTTGATAACCTGTACGCCCTAAATCCTGTATGGTAGTCAATAAGCCCGGCTTTAATACGCGAATGCCCATACTTAACCCACCTCAAATCGGTTTTTTATAATACTAATCTAAGATTAGTATTAGGAACATAAGTGAACATTGCATTTATAAGTTCCTTCTTCTGTCTGCGCTTTAATTTCATTGAACTGTGATTTATCTATAGGTACAAACCTTATATAATCTCCCGCTTCAAAAAGTATGGGCTGTTCCCGCATCGGGTCATAGGTTTTTACAGGGGTCATTCCGAGCAACTGCCACCCTCCGGGGGAATCCAAAGGATAAATCCCTGTCTGGGTTCCTCCGATTCCTACACTACCCGCACGGATTTGCACGCGTGGCGTTTCAAGGCGGGGGGTGTGAATACGCTCGTCTAACCCGCCAAGGTACGGAAAACCGGGCATAAACCCAAGCATATAAATCAAATAATCCCGCCCCGAATGGATTTTAATTACCTCTTTAACGCTCAAACCTGCCCGCTTGGCAATATGGTCTATATCGGGAGCGTATTCGCCGGCGTAGCAAACAGGTATCTCAAAAATCTTAGCGGAGCTTTCCGTTGTCCGTGCTTCAAACCGCGCAAGCTCCGAAAGCCGCCTGCGGATTCGGCTGTAGGAAATCACTCTCGGCTCATAGTTGACCAGCAAGGCGCGAAAGGAAGGAATCATATCCGTAATACCCTTGATTTGCTGTTCTTTTATAAGTCGAACCAAGCTTGTTATTTTGGCGTTAATTTCCGGGGAAATTTCGTTTTCAAATTCTATAAGTACAGAAGAATCCCCCACCGCTGAAATTTTTGCTTTTTGCGCCGCGTTACTTGAATTATTCAAATCAGCCACCTTTAAACCCTAAACAAATTTAAAATGCCTTCCAAAGCCTGAATTCCCAAATAGGCGGTCAAAACTAAAACGACAATTCCCGACAGCGACAGCCATAAGGGGTGCTTATAGCTTTCTCCCATAATCCGCTTATTCCTTGAAGCCACAAGGCAGACCCCCAGCGTAACGGGAAGAATTAAACCGTTAAATGCTCCCGCAACAACAAGCAAAACCGCGGGTCTTCCGAGTACCGCCATAATAATGGTAGAAAATGCGATAAAAGTCGTAATCACCCATTTTTCATTCTTTTCAATTGAGCTGTGGAAAGTTTTAAGAAAGGACACCGAAGTATAAGCCGCCCCCACAACTGAAGTAATTGCTGCGCAAAAAAGTACTAATCCGAAAAAGCGATAACCGATTTCTCCTAAAGCAATTTTGAAAGCGTCGGCGGCGGGGTTTGATGCGTCAAGAACATGACCGCCCACAACCACGCCCAATACCGATAAAAACAAAAGTATACGCACCAACGTGGCAATACCCACGCCCATTAAAGCGGTTTTCTTTACCTGAGGCAGATTTTCTTCCTTTGTTACTTTGGCGTCAATCATTCTATGAGCGCCTGCAAAGGTTATGTAGCCGCCGACAGTGCCGCCGAGGATTGTGATAATGGGGAAGAAAAGGTTGACAAAAGGCTCAGAGGGCATAATGCTTTCTTTAAGCGCCATTCCAACCGGAGGCTGCACAATAAAAATTACCACTAAAATAAGCAGGAGCATGAGTGCGGCTAACACCTTAACCAGTCTGTCCATAGCTTTTAACGCGTCTTTCATCAAAAAGACGGCAATCGCCAAACCACCCGTCAAAAAGTAACCTGCCATTTCGGGTATACCGAGCAAGGCGTTAAACCCAAGTGCGCCGCCTCCCACATTTCCTATGTTAAAGACAATGCCCCCAAGTACCACAAGGAAACTTACAAAATAACCGAGTCCCGGCAATAAGCGATTGGCTACGTCCTGCCCGCGCAGACCCGATACACATAAAACCCGCCAAATGTTTAGCTGAACAATTGCCGCCAGTAAAGCTGCCGCTAAAATAACAAATCCGAAACTACCCTGAAACTCTCCCGTAAAATTCGCCGTCTGGGTTAAAAAACCGGGACCCACGGCAGAGGTTGCCATAAGCAACGCCGCGCTTAACAATAAAGGTGCTTTTTTAGTCATTTTTAAGTACCATTCTTTCAATAAATTATGTACAGGTTCTTATTTTCCCGTTTACCGCCAGAATACTTTTGTAATCTCGTATATTTTCTCCGCCAATTCATCGTTTATATCTTTTTCCGCCATACGCCACACCCAGTTTTTGCCCATAGTAGACGGGGAATTCAACCTCGCGTCTGAATCCAACCCCAAATAATCCTGCATAGGTATAATTACGGTATCAGCAACGCTTGCCAAAGCGGCTTTAAGCAGAGACCAGTTTATGTCTTGCCCGCTTTTTATGTTCATGTACTTTTCGGCGAAGTTTTTATCCCACTGGTTCAAGCTGTTCCACCAGCCGACAACCGTGTCATTGTCGTGAGTACCGGTATAAACAACGCAATTTTTAATATGATTATGCGGGAGATGGTCGCTTTCAAACCCGCAGTTAAAGGCGTACTGCATAATCTTCATGCCGGGGAATCCCGTCCGCTCTATAAGCTGTTTCGCCGATTCGGTTACAGTACCCAAATCCTCTGCGATTACCTTTGCCGAGACTTTTTTGTCATTCTGATTATCGGAAAACATAATTTTTTCAAATAAATCATACCCCGGACCCTGTTCTAAAGTTCCGAATTCAGCCGTTTCAGAGCCGTAAGGAATTGTGTAATATTGGTCAAAGCTCAAAAAGTGGTCAATGCGTACTATATTATACAGCTCGTAAGAATGTTCCATACGGCGTTTCCACCAGGCATAACCTGTGTTTTTATGTTCTTCCCAGTTATAAAGCGGATTGCCCCAGATTTGACCGCCGGACGTCTCGTGAGGTTGCGGGGGGCAACCCGCTACTACAGTAGGGGTAAGCGTTTGGTCAAAAAGAAACAGATTCGGCTCTGCCCAAGTATCGGCGCTGTCATACGCCACGTATATGGGAATATCGCCTATAATTTGAATCCCTTTTTCATTGGCGTATTCTTTAAGCGGCAACCATTGTTTCATAAAATAATACTGCTGAAATTTATAAAAGGATATTTTCTCTTTATATTCTTTGGTATAAGCGGCAATCGCGCTTTCCTCGCGCAATTTAATGTCCTTGTCCCAGTCGCAGAAACCCTTGCCGTCAAAAGCGTTTTCCTTTACAGCCATGAAAAGCGCGTAATCGTCAAGCCAATATTTATTTTTATCGCAAAATTCACGGTACTGCGGCTCGTCATGATGATTGTTTTTACTGAAAGTCTTGAAAGCCTCATAAAGAATCGTAAAGCGGGTATTATATAAATTTTCATAATCCACGTTTTTTTCCCCATTGTCGGAAACGCAGTCTTTGGTATATTCGCTGATGTGTTTATTTGTCAGCAAGCCTTCAAGCAGCAACAGTTCAAGGTCAATATAGTATGGATTTCCCGCGAATGTGGAAAAGGACTGGTACGGGGAATCGCCGAATCCGGTCGGACCGAGCGGCAGGATTTGCCAGTAGCTTTGCCCCGCCTTTTCTAAAAAATCTACGAATTCATACGCTTTTCTTCCGAAGGTCCCTATGCCGTACTTTGACGGAATACTTGAAATAGGTAATAATACGCCGCTTTTTCTCATTTTTACTCTCTCCTTTATCTGCCGTAGCGCCGGAAATATTTATATATAAGATTTTAACATAAAATTAGTTTTATGTCAATTCAGAAAGATTTTTTAGGTAAATCGGAAATATGTATATATTGACACAACCATAAAAAATAAGGTATAATATAACTATAAAATAAGGGGTGATTGCTGAAATGGCATACAATTCCATATCACTTCGTTTTTAAATAAAAAACATTAATTTCCACTACAGACATTCATCGGCACTGCGTAAGTGCTGAACTTCACGTTCAACGACGTATCAAAATTGTCAATAGATTTTATCAGACCTATGCAACCCACCTGGAACAGGTCGTCGGGGTTTTCACCGCGCCCTGAAAAACGCTGAATTACGCTCAACACTAACCGTAAATTCCCGTTGATTAAGTCTTCGCGGGCTTTCATGTCGCCGCTTTTTATCTTATGGAGCAGTTCGAGTTTTTCCGCCTCCTTTAAAACTTTTAAGTTGGCAGTATTAACGCCGCTGATTTCAACCTTGTTATAATACAATTCAAATCACTCCTTAAAAATTATAAAAAATATAAGCGGGTGATTTGAACACGCCGCATCGCAAAAACCGTTACTTAAAAAAGCAGGCTCTCAGAACCGGCAACTCTCCGGTTTCATATTAAAAGTATTGACAAAGCGGATTTCTTTATTCGCTTTTTTCTTATGTAAATTTTTGGGCGGCGTGTCGCCACGGGCAATATAAGTTAAGCCGCTACAGACAATATAATGCAAGCCGCAAAAGACAATATTACGGTATAGTTTGTCCTGTATTGACATATACATAAAAATATATTATAATATGAGAATGAGAATCAAATTCAGAAATTTCTAAAATATTAGACGTATAATGTGCGTCTGCGAGGAAAAAATGAGTTATTCGACAAAACAACGTAAATTAATCTTAAATTTATTAAAAGAACAAAAAGACCGCCACCTTACCGCCGAAGAAATAGTTTCGGCGCTTAAAGCAGACGGGGAATTGGTCGGCAAGGCAACTGTCTACCGCTATCTTGACCTTTTGCTTGAATCCGGAATGGTGCGGAAATACACCGCCGAAAGCAGAACCTCTGCTCCGGGCGGCGCCTGCTATCAACTTATCTGTCGGGATGTCTGCCGTGAGCATTTTCACTTAAAATGCGGTGACTGCGGCAAGCTTTTTCATATAGAATGTGATTATCTTTCCGATATAGAAACCCATGTGAAAAGTGACCATGATTTTAATATAGACAATACAAAAACCGTATTTTACGGCAGATGTCATGATTGTGACGCGGAAAATAGTTGTGAGGCGGCTTATGGAAATGATTAAATGTAAAAACCTGTGCATGTGCTATGAGAATCACACCGTACTTTGCAATCTTTCATTCAGCGTTAAGCGGGGGGAGTTTCTCACAATAGTAGGGGAGAACGGCTCGGGAAAAAGCACCCTTGTAAAAGGCATATTAGGACTTTTGAAACATAAAGGCGGTCTTGAACTGACCAACGTCAAGCGCAGTGAAATAGGATATTTGCCTCAGCATACCCCCGTTTCGGAGGATTTCCCTGTAACTGCGGGTGAAGTAGTGCTTTCAGGTTGTCTTAACGGCATGGGTTTTTTGCCTTTTTACAAAGATAAGCAAAGGGAAAAAACCAGAGTAGCTTTGGAAAAACTGCGGGTTTCAGAGCTTGAAAAACGCCGTTTCAGAGACCTTTCGGGTGGGCAGAAACAGCGGATTTTAATTGCGCGGGCACTTTGCGCGGCGGAAAAACTGTTACTTCTTGACGAGCCTGCGACAGGGCTTGACCCCGTTGTAAGAGCGGAGCTGTACGAATTAATAGGCGTGCTTCATAAAAACGAAGACATGACCGTAATTATGGTAACCCATGACTTAGCGGGTGCTGTTGCCAACGCCGACAAAATCCTGCATATTTCGGATAAGGAAGACCACGGCTTTTTCGGCATGGTTGAAGAATATAAACAAACGACCCTTTATAAAGAAATGGTCGGCGCCGATGCGCCGACCGGGGCAATATGAACCGCCCTAAAATAATACGGTAGCCTGCCGCAGACAGTATTTGAGTAATAATAATATAACTTGGAGTGTATTTTTTAGTGCAAATGTTTTCTTTTGACTTCATGAGGTATGCCTTGATTGCGGGTGTGTTGACCTCGCTTTGTGCGTCTTTGCTCGGTGTGAACCTTGTGTTAAAGCGTTATTCCATGATAGGCGACGGATTGGCGCATGTTGGTTTTGGGGCGTTCGCGCTTACGGCGGCAATAAATCCGCTCCCGACCTGGGCGGCGATTCCCATTGTGGGAATCGCCGCGGTTTTCCTGCTCCGCGTAAGTAAAAACGGCAAAATTAAAGGCGATGCGCTGATTGCTGTAATTTCATCGGGGGCGCTTGCGGGCGGGCTTATTCTGATGACCCATTTCAATGTCCGCAATGATATAAACCGCTACATGTTCGGGAGTATATTTGCCCTTGACAAATCCGATGTTATAGTCAGTGTGATATGCTCTGCCGTAATAATTGCCCTTTATATTATTTTTTATAATAAAATATTTTTAGTTACTTTTGATGAAAACTTCGCAAAAGCCTCCGGTATAAACGTATCGCTTTATAACACCCTGCTTGCCGTCCTGACTTCGGTAATCATTGTGATTGGAATGAGGTTTATGGGGGCGTTACTTATCTCGGGGTTAATTATTTTCCCGCCGCTTTCGGCAATGAGAATATTCGGCGGGTTTAAAGCTACCGTAATTTGCTCCGCCATAACCTCGGTTATATGTTTCACGGCGGGGCTTATTATAACTTTTTATTATTCGCTTCCTCCGGGTGCTTGCGTAGTGGCAGTAAATCTGCTCGTTTTTATTTTATTTACGCTCATAGGCAAATTTCGGAAAGTTATGAAGTGACGCAATATTTTGAAAAAAAGAGACGCAATAGAAAAAATGTTTTATAGCGAATTGGCATAGGGCAGTATATTATATTAAAATAATATAGTTTGTTATAAAATCGGGAAAATTATTAAAAGATATTGAAATATTTATAAATTTAATGTAGAATAAAATACAGAGGCGAATTTGTTATTGAAGAATATGATGAGGAAGTACAGCATTAATGCAAGTAAAGTTAGCGGGCATAGTTCCCGAATCCATAGTTGACGGTCCGGGCTACCGTTTTGCGATTTTTGCACAAGGTTGCCCCCATAAATGTAAGGACTGTCATAATCCGCATACCCACGACTTTGACGGCGGAAAATACTACGACACTGAAAAAATAGTTATGTCAGTAAACAAATATCCTCTCACTGACGGCATTACTTTCACCGGGGGAGAACCTTTTTGCCAGCCGGAAGCTTTTGTCGAACTCGCCGAAAAGTTGAAAAAATACAATATATATTGTTTCACAGGGTATGATTTTGAAGATTTGCTGAACAGTCGGGAGCCTTTTGTAAAAAAACTTTTAGAAAGAATCGATGTGCTGGTTGACGGCAAGTTTATCGGGGAGCAGGCAAGCTATAAGTTAAAATTCAAAGGCAGTGAAAACCAACGAGTAATTGATTGCAAGCAAAGCATTATTTCGGGCGAAATTGTAGTTTTAGCCGACTAAGGAAAGGTTGTTTTAATTGAGCAGGAGAATAATCGCTTTAATTATTGCCGTGACTTTATGTTTTTTTATGACGGGATGCGATGAAAAAGACGGGAGCGATTTTATTTTTAAATATGATATTCCGTTAAACCCGCGCACATTAGACCCGCAAACCGCGACGGGTCAAACCGCCGCTTTGCTTATTTCAAACCTGTATGACGGGCTTCTTCAGGTTGACAGCGGCGGCAGTATAATCGCCAATATCGCCACGGAGTATTTTATTTCCGACGACGGGCTGACCTATACTTTTTTTCTGAGGGACGATATATACTGGTATTACGACGGGGATTTTTCCGTTGCCTGTACGGCGCGGGATTTTGTCTTTGCTTTCAGGCGGATGTTTAACCCTGCTGTAAAATCTGAAAACGCCCGTCTTTTTTACAGCATAAAAAATTCCGAGAAGGTGCATAAAGGTGAAATACCTTACCTTGATGCAATAGGGGTTGAAGCCGTAAATGACCATGAGCTTATTTTCACGTTAGAATACCCCTATCCGCTTTTCCCCTATTTACTTACAACATCACCCGCCATGCCCTGCAACGAGGAGCTTTTTGAAAAAACAGCAGGGCGTTACGGTTTGAATGAGGCTCAAATACCGTCAAACGGCGCGTTTTACATATCAAGATGGAGCTACGACCCTTACAGCGCCAACAATAACATTATAATAATGCGGCGTAACAGTAAAAACAGCCAAGCTGATAGAATTTACCCGTTGGGTTTAAATTTCTTTATCGGTGAAACCGACCCGCTGGTACATTTTTTAAGTGGCAACGTTCACTCGATTATAGCCGAAGGGGAGTCGGCGGTAGCACTTATGTCGAGGAGTTATCCTTATGACAGCTTTGAAAATTCCGTTTGGGGAATTACCTTTAACACAAGCGGAGTCTTTCAAAACCCTGATTTAAGGTTTGCGTTAGCGACCGGATTTGACAGAGAGCATATAAACGTTGACAGAAACGGTTGGCGTTCGGCTTTTGACGTAGTGCCGCCGCTGATTAACCATGGTAACACCCCTTACCGCATAGCGGTGGGAGAGGCTAAGTCCTTGAATTATGAGCCTGTTAAAGCTCGGGAGGCTTATGAAAAGGGTGCAAAAGCCGAGGGTTACGAAAACCTGACAGGTCTCTCGGTCATTATACCTGAAAATCGTGAAATTTCCATCGGCACTGCGTTTGAAATCTTGAGCCGCATATCGCAGGACTGGCAGGCAACGCTCGGCTTTTTCTGTACTATAAAAGCGCTTCCGGAAGATGAATTCGCCAAAGCACTCAATAACGGCGATTTTGACATTGCCATGGTAAAGCTTACGGGCGATTACAACAGTCCCGACGCTTATTTAAGCCTTTTCGGGGGCAGTATTGCAAGTATTCCTTATCCCGCTTCCGAATATAACGATATTCTGGTGCAGGCAAGACATTCCACGGACATGGAGGAAAGCGCGGCACTTTACAGGCAGGCTGAGGATATGCTGTTAAGCCATGCGGTCTTTGTCCCCGTCAGTTATCAAACCGAGCAGTTTTTCTACGGCAAAAGAATCGAAGGGTTGGTTTTTAATCCTTTCTCAAGAGCAATATGTTATAGAAATGCGAAGTATTTTTAAAATAAAAAAAGCGTTAGATTTGAACAAAATCTAACGCTTTTTTTATGCGCGCACTTTTTTTATTTTACAATCTGATTCATTACAAGCCCTGTAGTCAACTTGGGGTAGAAATAAGTTGACTTTTGTGGCATCTTCTCTCCAGCCGCCGCCACGCCGCTTATTTCATCAACTCGGGTGGGGTTGAGCAGGAAACAGCAGTTGGCGCGTTTATCGTCTACTGCGGAAATAGCTTCATCAGTGTTTCTGGTGTAAGTCAGGTTGACCTGGTTTGCCATATTCTCTTTGTCAATGCCGAAAATTCGTTCAAGCACTAACGTATGCAGGACACTTACGTCCAAGCCCCGTAATGCCTCGCTTGCACCCGGCATAAATTCATTCATAATCGAGGCAGCTCCCCCGTCCCCGCATTTTAATTTTAAACAAACGAAATTATTACCGCCTGAATACAACGCGAAAGCCTTTTCGCCTTTTGCATAGGCTTGGTTGAGAGTGTTTTGGGCATTTTCGCGGTTGAGATTCGGCGTGATTTCAAAAAATTCCTCACATTTGTTCAGAATTTCATTTTGTTCATATCCGCCTAAATCGCGAACGATTCTGTGTGTCGGGAATACGACCAAGCCATCGTTTTCCATGTTTACCAACATCATCGGCACATAGTCTGCCGTTCCTCTCTCATTGGAGCCTACGCTCTGTGCGGAGTGTGAGTTTCTGTAATTCAGTGCGGTTTCGTAGCGGTGATGACCGTCGGCAATATAGACCTTTTTCGGAGCCATCAGAGCTGTGAGCTTTCCAATGAATGAAGCGGGGCTTGCCGTATCTATAACCCAAAGCTTATGGGTAACGCCGTCGCCGTCAGTGAAACTTGAGGTTGGACTTTCTTTTTTTGCCTCGTTCAAAAGCACGGCAATTTCCCCGCTTTGGTCGTTATAAAGCGAGTAAATTTGACTGAAATTGCAGTTGGTGGCTTTCATAAGGTTGAAACGGTCGGTTTTGGCTTTAGAGAGGGTTTCTTCATGGGGGAGTACTATTCCTTTAGAGAATTCCTCTAACTTAATAAGCGAAATAAAGCCGGTGACGCTTTTCTTTTGCCCGTATACCTCAAATTCCATTTCATAGATATAAATACATTCGTTAGGTTCGTTTTTAAGTATGCCTCTGCCTAACCAGTCGCGTAAAAATTGCCCCGCAGTGGCATAAACGTCAAGATTAGGGCTATCGGAAAGGGCTTCCGGCAGTTCAAGTCTTATTATGTTATAAGGATTTTTTTCAAGGTAGCGCAACCGCTCCTCTTTTGAGATGATGTCGTAGGGCGGACAGCAAAGACTGCCGATGTCTCCTGCCTTTTCGTCGTAACGCAGACCTCTGAAAGCTCTTATTTCAGCCATGTTATTATTCTCCTTTTTTGTTTTAAATTTTATGTCTTTATTATTATAACATAAAGCGGCTGTAAAATCAAAGATTTTACTCCGGCGCAACCGCGTCGGGTTTTGCGTGTACGCAAAACAGCCGTTTCCGTTGAAATAAAATCACCGTTTCGGCTTACCGAAACCGACCGCTTTGCGGTCGTCAAACGCTAAAGCGTTTGGGTGGGTGATTTTATTATAACATAAACCCGCTGTTTCGTCAACGGGTTTGAATTCTGCCGTTTTCTCAATTCATCATCAACTATCCATTATTTCTTTAGCTCTTTTTTCCGCTTCCTCAAAATCGCTGTGTAAAAACAGCATATTGCGGATTTCTTCCAGTCCGTCGGCGATTTTTTTCTTCCAGTGCTTTTCTTTCAGCAGATTGAGTGCGGTGTAAGCCGTAGAGTCGTCGTAATCTCCGCAGGCGGCGGCTATAATTTTCAGTTGCTCGTTTAAGTATTCGGCACTTCCGAAAAGCTCCTCGCCGCCGTCATTGTCATCGGTTTCGGAATCGGTTTGGGTTAAAGCGTCTGCAAAGCTTTCTAACATTTCAATAAAATTTTCTGCGTTTTTTGAAATAAAGCTTCTGTCATCGCTAAGTCCCGCTTTTTCAAGCCCGAGCGCAACTTCGGACAGTTCTTCCTCTCCTATATTGGCTAATGCAGACTTCATTGCATGGACGGTGGTTGTGAATATTTTTAAGTCGTTGTTCTTTATGGATTGCCTGAGAGTGGTTACGGCGTTTTGTGCGTCAACACGGAAGACTTCAAGCAATTTGGGGCTTATTTGAAGTATATTGTTTTGCGGGTCGGTTTGCGTTTGGTCGGCGTATTTTTTAGCTTCTTCAGGATATTTGTCCTTAATATATTTATCCAAAACAGTATTAAGGTGTTGGGTATCAATTGGCTTAGGCACAAAATCATCAAACCCGTTTTTAGCGAATAGTTCGGCGTTGCCCGCAAGCGCGTTTGCGGTCAGCGCGATTATAGTTCCTCTGTATCCGAGAGAGCGGAGCTTTTTTGTTGTTTCAATACCGTCCATTTGCGGCATCATGTGGTCCATGAAAATTATATCGTATTTCCTGCCCGATTTTATCAGGTCGATTGCCGAAAAACCGCTCACCGCTGTTCTCACTGTAAGTTTATAAGGTGCTAATAAGCCTCTCGCGACATATAAATTAGTCTCAGCGTCGTCAACTACAAGAACCCTGCCGTAGGGCATTATGTTACGGGTAATTTCGGGGTTTTTCCGCAGATTACTGATGCCGAGACCGAAAGTGAAATTTTTGAGCTGTTCCGAGGTTTCCGAACCTATCGCAGGGCAGGGTACGCTTTTTTGCGTCACTTCAACCGTAAAAGTACTGCCTTCGCCGTATTCGCTTTTTACTTCAATTTTGCCGTCCATCATTTCCACAAGATTTTTGGTTATAGACAAGCCGAGACCTACTCCTTCAGTGGAACGGTTTGCCATGGAAACAAAGCGCAGGTAATCTGAAAACAGCTTTTCTTTGTCTTCCTGTTTTAAACCGTAACCCGAATCACTTACGCTGAACCGTAGAACCACATCGTTTTCATTGTCGTCATCAAAATCAATTATATCTCTTTTATATCCACTATGGACTTCCGGTTCAAATACGGTATGGGTTACCGAAAGCTTAACAAAGCCGCTGTCGGTGTATTTAATCGCGTTGGAAAGCAGGTTGTTCAAAATTTGCTTCAAGCGCAATTCATCGCCGTAAAGTTTTGCCGGCAGGTTTTTGTCGGCTTCAACCATAAAATTAATGTCTTTCACGCCGATTCTTACGATATTGACCTGAACCGCGTCGTTAATAAGACTGGGTATATCGTACTCGGAGGGATTAAGCTCTAATTTTCCGGTTTCAATTTTAGACAAATCAAGAATATCGTTGACAATACCCAAAAGGCTGTTACCCGAGCTGTAGATTCTGTCAAGAGCCTCGGCGTGTCTTTTGGGCAGGTCGCCTCTTTGAAGTCCTATTTGCGCTATGCCGATAATGGCATTCAAGGGTGTGCGGATTTCATGAGACATAATGGCAAGGAAGTTACTTTTGCCTTTATTGGCTTTTTCGGCTTCATTTCTGGCGGTCATGATGTCGGTGGTATCAGTCCAGTTGATGATAAATCCGCTTAATCCATCGTCTATCATGGGGGTATTTGTAATGCGGTAGGCTCTGTATTCACCGTTGTCGCAGATGTCGGCTACGACGTCCTGGCGGCAGGTGGAATTTCTTTCGACAGCCTCGATAAATCCGAATTTTATGGTTTCGAGAAAATCGCCTTTCGCGAAAGTTTCATACACCCTGAATATGTTTTTCCCCTCAACCTCACTGAAATATTCCACATTAATTTTTCGCAGGAACATATCCGAGCAATAGGCTATATTGCGCTGATTGTCTAATAAAATCAGAAAATCCTCGCTGTTTTTCATCATGTGTTTCAAGAAACTGCGGCGTTTTTCGTTCTCGGCGGCAAGAGAGCGGAACATATTCATCTTGACGTTGAAGTTGCTTTCCATTACGGAAATAGACCGCTTGCGCTGATTAAGCTCCCGTGTCATGGTACGCAGTTCGGACTTTAACTTGCGGTTTTCTTCTTTAAGAGCGGCTGTTTCCTCCGCAAGCGTATTCTTTAACTCGGTTTGTTCCATTGGGCGGAGACTCCTTAAAATTAGGATTAGAACTTGTATTCAATACCGCTAAACGCCCATATTTTAGGTATTGAATACAGATTCTCAGACTTATTCGGAAATTAAAGAACTTTTAAAAGAACAGGCGATAATCGAATAATTATGCGGCATGTTTATAAAATTACCTTCCACATCACGCACGGGACCAAGCTCGCCGCCTGCATAAGCTAAACTGTATCTCAGGGGCGTGCCCTTAAGTAGCTTGTAGGTTTTCGCGAAACCGGCAATTTTCTGTGACTCTGCCATAATATTGGAGCAAGACCACGCCCTCGCCACATTACTGAAAATCATAGCGTAGTCAACCTGCCCGTCTTCGCATATTTCCCTCATTAAAACTTCGGCGCGGCGGAGGGTCTTTTCACCGTCAAGGTAAGAAAAGACTATTTTCGCACCGTCTTCCAAAGACCTCGCCGCGAAAAGATGCTGAGTACCTTCGACCACTCCAAGGAAAGAACAGGCGACTTTTGTGCCGTTTTTGTAGGTCATAATCGCCGGAACTGCCGCTATTCCTGTTCCGGTTTCCTCATTGCCGGAGGAAATCAGACCTTTTTGCTTAAAATACTCCAAAGCGGGCATATCGTTTACGCTTTTCAAAACAGCGCCTTCCGCTTCGGTGATTTTAGCTTCTTCCCCGTAGGTTTCGTCAAATATAATAGACATATCTATGTGGTATTTTATATTTATGTCGCCGTAAAAAGCAACCATAGCGCACATGGAGGAAGAAATTTTGCCGTCTGCCAGTACTAAATTCGTGCCGGGTTTGCCGCCTATGTTTAACGCGCACATTCCGAAAATCAGGCACGGGTCGTCAACTGTTCTGATGGCGTCGTATAAATCGTTGCTCGAAAAATTCGGCAAAGACGACATAAACTGCAAAACCATCGCGGGTTTTTCTTTTTTCCCGTGGGAGAATTCATTAAACAGCTTCAAAAACTCGCCCGTAGTTTCTTCGGCGGTTTTAGTATGTATGTTGTCAATCGCCCTGACGGAAAAGCAAACATCATCGCTTGTAATCATCGTGACCGATACCGCGCAGTCGCTATATTCGCCGTTTATTGATATACAGGCGGATAAACAGCCCACAAGTTCAAATGGCAGGGCTGCAATAAGCAATTTCCAGGTCTCGTTTGTGGCGAAGTCAAGGCAAAAATGGACAATCCCGACAGTATTTTTAAGGGCGTTTCGGGCAGGTTCAAGCTGACGGACAATTTCCTGTACTGCCGCTTCGGGATGGTCAATTTCCCTTGTGAACGCTGTGTAAAATTTTAGCATAAGCTCTCCAAGCGGGTTTCCGAAATATTGCATTCTATTATTTAAATTGTACTAAATATTACGCCAAAAGTCAAGTGTTTTGTTTAAAACAGACATTGTTCGGACATTCAGGCGATTTTTGATTTTTTTTGCAAAAAGCGGTTGACAATCGTTGCGACATCTGATATAATTACTTTGTTATGGCTATAACAAAAAAGCATTGAATTTTTATGACCCACTAGCTCAGCCGGCAGAGCACCTGCCTTTTAAGCAGGGTGTCCCGCGTTCGAGTCGCGGGTGGGTCAGGCGGCGAGCCGCCGCAGGCAATATCCTCACAACCCAAAAAGTTGTGAGGATATTTATGTTTACGGTTTGTCTTTGATAAAACGAGTGTAATAACGGAAAATCTGCTCTACTATTAAGGTAGGGCGGGTTTTTAATTATGTTGCTCGGTTTTCGCAACACGGCAGGGTATTTATATTAAATATTTCAATTCTAAAGTGCAACCTTTTATAGGTTTGCGTTGTGTTATAGATATAAAGGTAAATTTCACTTGTTTATATGAGTTTAAGGAGGTATCCGACAATGAAAAAGCGCGTAATTTTTACACTATCTTTAGCTATACTCATACTTTTTTCTGCGTCATGTGATTCCGGTTGGGGTTACATTGAAAACAGCGGCGAACTTTCGCATAAAAGCCATTATGACGAAACAAACTCGTTACTAAGCACCCAAAAGACGCAAAACTTATTTGAAAGGTTCAAGTTCTTAGGTAATAACGGCGGTAAAGCGGTTAAAACCGAAGACTCCAAACCGCTCAACAGCGATTACAGTAAAATATATGAATTAATAAAAGAAAGGGCAGAGCAGGATTATTTATATTACAGAGATTATAATTATGAATTTGAAGTATTCGGCGACTTTGCCGTTTCCGAAACTAACGCCCCACGAGCCGTCGCCGCTGAATCTCCTGAAGCCGATTTTGCAACAGGTGCGAACTCTGCGGAGAATTCTAAAACTTTTTCGGATACAAACAATCAGATTGAGGGCATACAAGAGGGCGATATAGTCAAGACCGACGGCAAAAATATATATTTCGCCTCGCTTCACCTTAATAACGTAAGCGTGGTAAAAACCGATAACGGAAAAATGTCTAAGCTTGCAACCCTTAAAAAAGAAGACGCCACCCCCGTTGAATTGCTACTCTATAATAAAAAATTAATTGTTATTTGGAACAAGCGGGTCAATGACAAAGCTAATATTTCGGACGCTAACCGGGATTATCACCATTGGGGATACCGGTGGAAATATGAAACCGTTGTTGAGATTTATGATACCAATGGCAATTTCAAGCAACCGGTTTCATCATATACGCAGGACGGCAGATATTCCTCCTCGCGTATGATAGAAAACATTATTTATCTGATAACCGACTATTCGCCGCTTTTGAGCGTGGATTTTGCCGTTGAGGATTACGATGTTTATATACCGGCTTACACGCTCAACGGCAGAAGAGCTTATTTGGGGGCTGATTGTATTGTCCTGCCGGAAAGGCTCGATAATATTCAATATACGGTAATATCAGGGCTTAATGTAAACAAAACCGATATGCTTGTATCGGCTGAGGCAAATTTGGGCGGTTCAAACATAATATACTCCTCTTTTGAAAATATTTATATTACATCATGGGCAAACCAAACAATAAATGGTTTTTCCGAAAATTTTACAGTAATAAATAAGTTCGGGGTTGACAAAGGGCAGATTAAACACGCCGCAACAGGTAAAGTCAGGGGCAGTATAGAAACCCAGTTCTACATGGACGAATATGACGGCATATTCCGCGTTGTTACTCAGGTGTGGGGAAACGGCAACAATCGGCGTTGGGACTCACAGGGCGGCTCGCTTTATGCGCTTGACAAGAATTTAAACATACTTTCCGAAATCAGCGGAATAGGTGGAGATGAAATGGTTCAATCAGTGCGCTTTGAAAAAGAAATTGCCTATGTAGTTACATTTCTTTTGACCGACCCTCTGTTCGCGTTCGACATGAGCGACCCCGAGAATCCCATAATGCTTAGTGAACTCAAAATTCCGGGTTTTTCACGTTATTTGCACAAATGGAGTGATAACTCACTTCTCGGCGTAGGTGTTGAGGCTTGCGAAGAGACAGGCAGAAGAACGGGTCTTAAAGTGTCCATGTTTGATGTTTCCGACAATGAAGACCTTTCCGAGCGGCATGTTTATATAATTGATATGGAAAACCCGAATCAAAACCGCTACTCGTGGTTTTACAGCATAGCGGAGCGCGACCATAAAGCTATTCTTGTTTCGCCGGATAAAAACATAATCGCTTTTCCGTATAATTATGAATACAGTGATTATAGCGGTTATGCGGATTACTCATGGGGAGGCGGTTTTGCATACGTTGTATTCTCGTATGACGAGCGTGACGGTTTCACGCTGATGGGTGAAATCAGGACGGATTACAACAACCTGAGCTACGATTACAATATTCACAACGGGCATTTTCAACGCGGGCTTTACATCGGCGATTTTCTTTACGCGGTTGCGAACGATAAAATTGTTTCTGCAAAGTTAGGGGTAAAGGATATTGAGATAATGCAGACATTGGTATTTTAAGTTTCAGAACATAATAAAAATGACGCAGTTTATTAAAATCGCGTCATTTTTATTATGTTTTTGGGGACAATAATTATAAATCATTGAAAAAATAGCATTATTTTTGAAATGGGCTATAATTTTTATCAAGAGTCAGCTTTTTGCATATCCTGATTACATTCGCAATTTCGAGATAAATCATTAACTATCCCCCTCAATAAGCCAATTCTTCCAATTACACTCATCAAGACCTCAAAATCTTCATCATTCAGTTCATTAATTATGCTGACAATTTTTTTGGTCAAATCGGGATAACGATTTTGACCGTCGAAAAATTCAGCCGGTGTTATGCCGAAATAATCAATTATCAAAAATAATTCTTTCAGTGGAGGTTGTGACTTTCCGGAAGAAATATTATACATATACCCGCGGCTTCGCCCTAAATCATAGCTCATTTTATATTCAGAAACGCCCTTACGCAACCTTAATTCCGTGATGCGATTTCGGACAAATTCTTCGTTCATCTTAATATGCCACTCCTTCCCGGCATCAACGGGACATGGAATATATTTCCCCTGCACTTAAATTGTTTTTTAAAAAAGCAAAACATGTCGAATTTAAATAAAGGTAATTATAGCACAATAAATTTTATCTTTCAATCATTTTGGAGTGAAATGTCATAAAAAGGGAATAAGAGGTCAATTTTGCATTTGAGATTCTTAATTATTGAATTTCGGTTCTTAAAACCTTCTTTCAAAAAGATTGCAAAATAAGAAAAGGTCAGGCATGTTTTGCACAACGCCTAACCTTTTCCCGCCTATAAAAGTTTCTTTTCATGCTACCTGATTGAATGATTTATAATAAATTATGTTTTTTGTAATACTTTATTTAATTATAATACACCCGCTTTAAAAGTCAATGCTTTTCGGAAAACTGTAATCATTTTGTTTCTGAATTGTAATCGTTTTGTAATAATTCGGCACAAATTTGCATAATTTTCGGCTTTATGTTATAATAAAATCACCCACCCAAACGCTTTAGCGTTTTGTGACCGCAAAGCGGTCGGTTTCGGCAAGCCGAAACAGTGATTTTATTTCAACGGAAACGGCTGTTTTGCGTACACGCAAAACTCGGCGCGGTTGCGCCGGAGTAAAATCTTCGATTTTACAGCCGCTTTATGTTATAATGAAATCACCCACCCAAACGCTTTAGCGTTTTAAATCGTAACAATTGAAGTAAAAATAAAGGAGCAATTAAAAGCAATGGACATCACCGCTTATGTTGTGGACAAAGTTTTCGGGGAACAAGCCGAGGGGTTTTTATTTCTTGCCGCTTCGGCAGTTTTTGTGGTCTTGGGGTTCTATCTTTTAATAAAAGGCGCCGATATTTTTGTGGACGGCGCAGTAAAGGCGGCAGAAAGGCTAAAAATCCCGCTCATTGTAATAGGGCTCACCATTGTGGCTTTCGGAACCAGTGCGCCCGAAGCGGCGGTTTCTGTCACCGCCGCCGTTCGGAACAACGCCGGAATGGCAATCGGGAATGTTGTTGGTAGCAATATTTTCAATATTCTTATTGTTCTCGGCATGACGGGCTTTTTTATGCGCCTTCCCGCGCAGAAAAATACTATGAGGTTTGAAATTCCTTTCGTTATATTAACCTCTGTCGTCCTGACCGTACTCGGAGTCATTGGCGGCGGAATCAGTAAATTCGACAGTTTAATTTTGCTGTTCTTATTTTTAATTTTTATAGGATATATCGTTTATACTATTAAAATCTCCTCTGATTCAAAAATCGCCTTAATTTCTCCCGGTCCGGTTTCAGCCCCGGGCGAAGCTACGGCGTCGATTCCAAAGGATTCGGTTTTTAAAATTACGTTGTTAATTGTTTTAGGGCTTGCGGCAATAGTTTTGGGAAGCGATGCGGCTATTTACGGCGCTGAAAATGTAGCGCACGCCATAGGGATTTCAGACCGTATAATAGGACTTACACTTATGGCGGTAGGCACTTCGTTGCCTGAGCTGATTACGAGCGTCGCTGCCGCAAAAAAGGGAAAAGCCGACCTTGCGATTGGCAATATTCTCGGCAGTAATATATTCAATATCGTGTTTGTACTCGGAATATCGGGAATGATTTCCTCCGTTCCCCTTGAATTCACCTCGGAATTTATATTTGACTGCATTGTTATGATACTCTCCTCGGTATTTTTATTAATGGTTATGTTTAAAAACAAAGCCCTTACAAAATCCGGAGCGGCAAAACTGCTCTTTTGTTATGGAATTTATCTGTGGTATTTGATTTTTAAGGGGTAATTCATATAATATTACCATAATTTCACCTTAAAAACAAAATATTTTACTTGCAAACAAGCTTATAATATAGTATAATTATATTTAATGTGCTTTATCTTATAAATATATTAAAATTACGGGAGCTGATTTTTTGCCTTTTTTCGGTCACTCATATTTTAACAAGTCAGGCAAGGGCGTTTCAAAAAGCGAGCCTGAAAAAAAGCCGTTTTTTAAATTTTGTGAACTTTTTGCCCGTAAATTCTGGAAATTCTTTTATGTAAATATGCTTTACGTCTTCTTTTGTCTACCGCTCGTAACCATAGGTCCTGCTACGGTTGCCATGACGCAGGTAATGCGAAAATTCACGCTGGAACAGCCTATATTTATATTTGAGGAATTTTGGAACGCATTTAAGAAGAATTTTAAACAAGGGCTTATAATCGGGCTTTTCGACTTGTTTTTCATTGCCGTGTTCATTCTTTCATATAATTACTATATTTTCCTGACAGCCGTTCAGCCCGATGTGAGTAATATGGTAATGTCGGCTGTATTTATAGCGGCAGGCGTGTTCATTTTTATGATGCACTTTTACATATACCCGCAAATAGCGGCGCTGACGCTTAGTTTAGGTCAGATTATCAAAAATTCGCTCTTTTTAACGGTTCTCGGCATAAAGCGCAATATAATCACCCTTTTAGTATCGCTTTCCCTGATTTTCCTTATATTTATCCTTGGCGCTTTTTCGCTCTTTTTACTACCCTTTGTTCCGTTCGCGTGGATAAGTTTCATATCGGTTTTCAATTCCTATCCTGTTATACAAAAATATATAATAACACCGTTTTATGAATCAAGGGGAGAAAAAAACCCCGAAATTCCAGATTATTCGGTTCATTCGGATAACCGGCACAAAAAAGAAGAAGAAGACCAAAAGCCGCTTTTCGAGGACTTAGGCGGACGTGAAACGCCAATTAAATCCAAGCCAAAGCCAAAAGGCAAAGTTATAAGATAGTCCCGCAACAGGAGCGAACCGTGTTCGCCCGCCAATTAGGAAGGAACATTTTATGAAAGCTGACCTGCACTGTCACACCACACTGTCTGACGGTTCTCTCGGAATAGAGGAGATTATAGTTCAGGCAAAGCGTCAGTCCCTCGACTGCATTGCCATAACCGACCACGACTGTCTCTCTTCACTTTCACGTTCGAGTGTGTTGGGACAGCGTTACGGAGTAAAGGTGATTCCCGCCGTTGAATTTTCCGCCTTTGACGGAAAGAGGAAAGCCAAGGCTCATATTATCTGCTATAATCCGAAGAAGCCTGACCGCCTTGAAGGCTTATGCATGCGAACTACTGAAATGAGGAAAACGCGCGGAAAAATCATGGCGAACAAGGTAGCGGAAAAATATTCCATTCCCCTTGAACATATAGCAAAACATTCTTCAGGGAGTAAGTCAATTTATAAATGTCATATCATGCACGCCCTCATGGATTATGGTCATACCACTAAGCTGTACGGTCAGCTTTACAATGAGATTTTTCATACAGAGGACGGACTTTGCGCTGAGGAAGTAAAACGCGAAATCGAAGAATATCCTGAAGTGAAATTTGTGCTACAACTGATTCACTCGGCGGGCGGTGTGGCGGTTTTAGCACATCCGAAAGTATATGATAACTTTGACCTGCTTGAGGAATTAGCGCAAAACGGCGATATAGACGGCGTTGAAATCTGGCATCAAAGCGTAAGTAAAAGCGATGAGAGAAGTCTTTTGGATTTATCCGAAAAGCATAATCTTATAACCACCGGCGGTTCGGATTTTCACGGTTTCTACAGCCACAAAGCAAAGCCACTCGGCTCAAATTTAACTCCCCCGCGTTCGTTGAATAAGATTCAGTATTTCGGGAAAAAGGAAGTTAGTGTTTAGGCGTTAATAAAAATACTTTTACATATAAAAGCCGCTTGCCAAAGGGAAAAACGATAACAGAAAACATGTTATTGTCAGAGCATGACTACAAAGCAAGAGGTATATATTATGAAAAAAAATAAAAAAGAAGAAAATATTTGTTCTTATTCTATTACATAGTTGTTTTTGGAATTATACTTTCAATATTTTTAAATCCTTTAAGATTACCGAATGTATTTTAAAGGATGATTTACCATAAAATTAATTTTATGAATGGTTGGAGTTCAAGTGTTTGGGAAGATTGGCATTAATAAATTAACAGCGCGGGCATTTCCCGCGCTGTTATTATTTTACTGCTTTTGATTACCGCAATTAGAACAAAATCTCCCGGTATTCTCAAATCCGCAGGAACACTTCCATGGACTGTCCGGCTTTTGACTGCCGCAATTAGAGCAAAATCTGCCCGTATTCTGTGTGCCGCAGGGGCAAGCCCAGTTTTCGGGGACTTCGGGTTTCTTGCTTCCGCAATCGGAACAGAACGCACCGTTGTTAGTCGCGCCGCATTGGCACTTCCAACCGTCTGCGGCGGACGGCGGTGTTTGCGCGCCTCCGGCAATAGGCGAAACGTTAGAGGGCGGGGCGGCATTTTGATTCCACTGCGAGGGCTGTTGCGGCGGCGTTTCACCCATGCCACCCAAGATATTACCGCCCGCGTTCATAGCCATATTCATGCCCATAAAGCCCATCATTGCGCCTGCTTCGTTACTTCCCGCGGCTTCGATTCCCCGCGCTACGCTACCTACCATCATTGCCTTTTGAACATCGCCTCCGAGCATGGTGTCGGCTTTCAGGCGGTCTTTGAGCAATTCCTTACTTTCTTCCGAAAGCGTAACAGGACCCATACCGATTCGGGTAACCATAAAGCCCCGCGCCTGCCAGTTTTCCCGCGTGGCTTGCTGAACGTTGTTTGTAAGGTCGTTTAAGTGCATTGAAATCTGCCCGTAGCTTATCCCCTGTGTTGAAAGCATATTGAGCGCGATTTTCATAGACTGCATGAATTCATTTTTATACTGCTCAGAGCTGAAAATCTGCGCTACCGTCATATCGCCCGCGCCCGAGCCTTTGACGGCAACCTGCTGATAGAACTTAACCGCCATTTCAGCGTCCGGAACCTGTATTTCAAATGTTCCGTGAAACCGCAGGTCAATGGTGGTATTATAACGCGGGTCGGGATAAGGCATGGGCGTACCCGTTCCGAATTTTATTCCGGGCAACTGCTGTAAATTGATATAAATTACCTTTTGCTCCACTGACGGAACGCCGCCGAAAGTGAAACGTTGCAATAAATCTTTGACGGAATCCTTGATTTGCCCCGCGAAAATCGACGGCGCAGAAGAATTATCAAGTATGTACCGCCCCGGCTCGGTAACGATATTGGTAATTTTGCCGTTGTCAATGGTCAGCATACATAGATTTTCCCCCACCATAATGGCGGAGCCGTTGCTTATGACATTTGCGCTGCCCTTTGTATTACTGCCTTTGCCGGCGCTCATTTGCGCACCGTTTCGCAAAATTACGGTATTGTCCATCTGCTCGCAGTGAATCGCCTCTTTCCAAGAATCGGCGAAAGTACTGCCAATCGCGCTTCCCGCAGCTTTAATCAGTCCCATAGTAGTGATTCCTTTCGGTTTTAGATTTATTTTTTAATAAAGAAAATGCTTATAATATCGGCATGACAATCATTGTCAGCATTTCACTCTCTGGAAATTCAGGTCCATTGTAGTAATGTTCATACGCCGTACCTATCGGCTTAAACCCATTATCTTCAATCCACTTAGACATTTCATTATAGGTCGGCTCTATTTCGCTGTAAGCACCACGAAACATACAAAATATGATTTTCCCTGCCGGAATAGCACCAGACTCAATTTCTTCTTTTCCCGGCAATACTTTAGATACTGGAAAACCTATTTCAATATCAAGGTTTTGCATATCCATATTATGGTAGGCTACATAAGGAATGTCTGCTAAATACTCATTAAGCTCTTTGAGCTAAGCCCCCATCTTCGCATAACTTTCACCAATTAGCATAGGTAGTTTTTCAACTTGCGTTCTGGTACGAATTGACAAAGTAGGCTGTTCATTTTTTTGTAAAACCTCCATGTTTGACACTCTCGGCATATTAAGCCCTCCCATTGAAATATAAATTATCTGCCATAATTTAATCCCTCACGCCCTCATCCACCGTATCATTCCTGATTGTACCGAAATCGGAAAGCACCCAACTGTACTGCCCCGTCGTCACAACGGAATTACAATACGCACACTTACCCGATGAGGAAATCTCAAGCGGAGCGCCGCAGTTGGGGCAGTTATGACCCTTTGCCGCCGCGACTTCTTCCTTAGTTGTGACTACCGCCGAACGCATAAACTTCATCTTGTAACGTAAATCCCAGCGGGTATGTTTATCACCGCGTATGACTTTGCCTGTTTTTTCATCTTCCTGCCAGTCAATCATACGAGAATTCAGGTAAATCGTCAGGTATTCAAATTGCGCGTCCTTAGCGTAGCTTGTAGGATAGGCAGTGTTTACAACAATACTTTCATAGTGATATTTAACCCCTTGCTCTATTTTAGACTGCAATTGTTTTACCGTAGAGTTGTAAAGATTGTCGTGCAAAACAGGACGTACCGGCGACATATCCCGCTTGCACCACGCGTTTTGTATGTCTATATAAACATTTTTCGCGAAAGAAATAAAGTCGTTGGCAGAGAAATTGGGGTCGCGCTGTTTTATAATCCCCTCAATCTGCGCCGTCCTGTCGGGCAGGGTTATATTAAGCCCTTGATGAGAGGAGGGGCGAACGCCGCCTGTTTGAGAACCGCCCGCACCGTCTTTTTTCTTTTTGTCGGCAACGGCTTTAAGCACGGCAAAAGCCAACACAATAATGACGACTGCTACCGTTATAACACCGCCGCCGCCCGTGCCGTCTCCGCCGCCTCCGCTACTGCTGCTGACGCTTCCAATCCCCCAACCGCTGTCGCGGTCATTGTCACTGCTACTTCCCCAATCGCTGCCGCCGCTGTCCCAGTCGCTGCCGTAGTCGTTGGAGTCGAACGCGATTGCGGATATTGCCAAAACCGCAAATACCAAAACCGCCGCCAAAATAAACCCTAATGTTTTCTTCATTTCTTATTACCTCGAATTATGTAAGAATTACATAATCACATTATATCAAAATATACAAAAAAATGCAATAAAAAAATTAAATTTTTGATAAATTTTTTGAATTTTAAACGCAATTGAAATAAAGCGGCAATTATGGTAAAATAAATGAACCGATTAAAGCCTCAACGGCTCTAATCATTATGAAACAAAAAATTCTGCGCGGAAAATTTGTTTTGCAAGGAGGCGTTATGGATAATAATCAGTTTGAACGGTTAGTTCTTGAAGCCGAGCCGACCTTATACCATATTTCAAAGACTATATTAAAAAATGACTTCGACTGTGCCGATGCGGTTCAGGAAGCTATAATAAAAGCTTTCGGTAATATCGACGGGCTGAAAGAAGAAAAGTTTTTCAAAACATGGCTTTGCCGAATCCTTATTAACGAGTGCTACCGTATTTACCGCTCCGGCAGGCGGGTGCTCCCGACCCCTTATGAGGAATACATGAAAAATGAGCAATCGCGGCAAACACAGGTTCATACGCAAAACATCGAGCTTTATTCGGCATTGATGAAGCTGAAAGAAAAGCTCCGCCTGACAGTGGTTTTGCACTATATCGAGGGTTTTAAAACGTCGGAAATCGCCGTTATGCTTAAAATCCCTGAAGGTACGGTAAAAAGCCGCCTTTCAAAGGCGCGGGCGGAACTTAGGATTTTACTTCAGGAAAAGGAGGATTTTCATAATGAACTGGCATAACGTTTTTCCGGAAGTTCCGGAGGAGTTTCACAAGCGGGTTTTAAATACGCTTGAAACCCCAAAATCTAATAAAAACGAGAAAGGAAAGGCAATAACAATGAAAAGAAAAGTATTAAGATTTGCCGCGGTAACGGCTGGGGCGTTGATAGCGCTGACGATTACAGCAGGTGCGGTCAGCGGCTGGAATTATTCAGAGCTTATAAATAATCTGTTCGGCAATAATCAAAACCTGCTTGAAAATATGCAGGGTGAGATTAACTATGAGGTTGTAACAAATACCTTTGAGGGCGTAGACTTTGAAATATCCGCGCTCTACGCTGACAGCGAGTCTATTTTCCTCGCTATTGACGTTTTATCCGAGGAATCGCTCTTTGGTAATAATTATGCGGGCTATGGCGTTGCTATGGATATGTCGGGAGCAATATTTTATGATGAACCCCTCGGCGGTAGTGAGGCACTCATGAATGGAGAAGCAGTATGGAATTCACTTTTAAGGAACGTATATGTTGTAGATGAAAATATAATAACAATACTTGAATTTAGTACCAACACAGAGGGAATATCGGCGGGTGAACAATATACTGTTTTTATAAACGGCATTACGGCAATAGGATATTTAAACGAAGATGATGAATACGATTATGACACCATAAATGGTCAAGCCGAAATTAAATTCATTATCGGCAAAACTGTAAATGATAATCTTATCGTCTTATATCCGGAAATCATGCTTGAAAGTGGAAGCGTTTTAGAAAAATTAATTGTAAATCCTTTCGCTGTCTGTTTTTATTTTACCGGTCTCGAGGATAATGTTTTTACTTTTGAGCAAAATTCAATTTACATTAAAACAAAGGACGGTGAAATGATTAACATGGGAGATATTATGCAAGGCGGTATGTACGCTGATTCTTACGTGATAATGAAAACTAAGTATCAGAACACGCTTGATTTAGAAAATATAGAAACGGTTATTTATCAGGGTATTGAAATCCCGATTAATTAAAATTTTGTTATAATTTTAGAAACTTAGAACCTGTCAGATAAAAAGCATAAAAGAAAACATAAGGGCTGTTTACATCAGGTTTTGTAAACAGCCTTTATGTTTTCTTTTATACCCGAGCCATTCCGCTATTCGGTATCCTCTTCCGAAGTACTATTAAACTGTATTTCACGCTTGACAAAACAGTGGCGTATATGGTATTGTTATAATGAAAGTTCAGAATGGCGGGGCGGTTTTCGTCTGTTCAGGTTTGGTTTTGTGTGTTGCAGACAATACCTCTGCTACTGTATAAGGCAGAGGGGATTTTCGTGTTATGGCGATGAATTTTAAAAGGTAACGGAAGAAAAAATGAGCGAGTATGAAATAACAATAAAAGAAAAAACCAAATACGGTTGCTGTAATATGGTGATTTGGGACGCGATTTTTGCAGTTTTGTTCGCGGTAGTTTTTATGGATTACATTTTTCCTATACATACGGCGTTTCGCATTATGATAGGACTTGGAGTCGCGATTTTATTGCAATGGTTGTATCGTGTAAAATTTCTCGGTTTGATTTTACATATTTTGGCGGGTCTTTTCTACCAGATGGTAATATGGGCTATTATTGAAGAATGGATTCTTCAGCAAATCGGCGACGACCAAATCTGGTATTGGACAATAAGAGGATCCCTCGGACTTATATGCATAGGTATGCACATAGGCTCTTATGAATTTTTTAATAAAAAGAAAAACAGGTTTAAAATCGCTGATTCTTATTATGATGAAAGCGGCGCAGGCGCAGGAATGGGGGGCAATAATAACACTTTAGATATTCCGAGGGGAACTGATTATTTTAAGCAGTATGATGAATTAATGGAACGGCACAGCTTTGTAACCGAAAAATTCTGCAACGTTCTTGAGGTCGCGAAAAATCTATGTGAAAATAGCAACGGAAAGCAAACGCTTATACCTTTTTTTGAAAGCATTGTAGAAAAATATGACCAAGCTAATGAAAAAATAGAAACATATATTGAAGTAATAAGTGAAATAGACAGTGCGGTAGAGCATAAGGTAAATATAAAATCCATAAGAAAAAATATTGATTTGATTGAATCCTGCCAGAATGAAATTCAAAATAAGTTAAATCAACTGTTAATAGGTCAAAAGGGTAAAACTGACGGCGTCGGCTTTTCGCTGTTCGCGGGGTGCGACACGGTAGAGAAATTAAAGAGCAGGTATAAAAACCTCAGCAAGAATTATCATCCAGACACCGACAGCGGAGATACACAGGCGATGCAGACAATTAATCAGGAATATGAGCGGTTGCTTAGTGAGTTTTCAAGCAAAACGGAAACGTAAGTAATACAAATAATTAAATCTGCTAATTAAATCTCCTGCTTTTCGGCAGGAGATTTTTTATAGATTTAACAAGGTCGGATAAAAATTCTTAGAGCATGTGTTTAAGAAACCGAAATATTGGAGTTTGGCGGTAGTTGGATATATGTTCTTAATTGTTGGCAGGCAAAGAACCCGTCTGCATTAATTGGCAAAAAGCAGATTACCCGAATAAAATAAACGAGTCGGCTGTTTTAAAGCAGGCTCGTTTATTTTATTATTGAGCTACTCGAAAATTAATACGTGGCGGCTAAAATAAAGTATTCCTGCGCTTTTTCCTTGTAAGTTTAGTTTAATTATAAGGTTTTATAAAGTTCTTTGCAAGTGGTTTTGTACAACCTATGTAAAATGGCGTCTGACCTGTATAAATAATAGAAAGAAGGCGAAATCAAATGCTTAACGTTTTCCAAATCGAGCGACTTTGCAACATAGTTTATTTAGACGTTTTAATAAGCGAGCATAACAATAATAATTTAGCCTACATAATGAATTATATGCTTAAAGAAGGATTTGAACGGGAAACGGTACTTCCTTGCATGATGACGCGGAGCGAATGGGAGGGCGTCGCTGAAAGCATTATTGCCGATTTTGCTCTTGGAGCGCTTTTCATAATAAAGCAGATAAACGATGAGAAAACGGGGCATCGTGCGTTTTGTTTCACGTGTGAAAATTCACCTGATTCAGCCTATGTGATTTTTCGCGGCACAAGCGGGGACGGCGAGTGGGCAGACAACGCCGAGGGCATGTTCGTGGCGGAAACGCCGTCGCAAAAGGCGGCGTTGGATTTTGTAAAAGAGGTAAGAAACAGCTTTCCCAATATAAAGGAGCTTTGCGTAGCGGGGCACTCAAAAGGCGGAAATAAAGCGCAATATTGCGCCGTAGCGGGGGGAGCGTCGGTCGATTGCTGTGTTTCGGTTGACGGGCAGGGATTTTCCCTCTTGTTTTTTGAGAAATATTGTGATATAATAGAAAAAAATCGACCGAAAATAATTTCAATAGCCGAACGCCGCGACTTTGTGAATTGCCTCGGTTTCTATCTGAAAAAACCGACTTTTTATTCCGGCAGACGCGGGGATAAAACAGAAGAAAATCCTTATGGCGCACCTCTGCCTTATTTTCATTGCCCCGACGCGCTTAGATTAAAATCGGGGGCAACAGGAGGAATTGCTCAAAACGCCTACATATCAAAAGTAATCAACGAATTTGTAATTTATTTTTTGAGCGGGGAAAAACACGCTCACAAGCGGGAGAAAACGGCGCTGGGGCTGGTTTCTCTTATGACGGACAGCCGTGACGTAAAACAAGCGGCTGAAGCGATTGCCGAATCGGCTTTGGTTTTTTTTGAGCTTTCGGCAAAGAGCAGTGAGTTCCGCGAGGATTTACAAGGGTTGCTGACCTTTGAGAAAGACGTAATCGCGGCTACTTTAAATCTAATCAGGCAGACTAAAGAGGGAAACGGCGAAATTATGGAAACGGCAATGCGGCTTTTGGCAGAGAAGCTTATTTTAAAGCCCGTTTATTTTCATTATTTTATAAAAAGCGCCGAAAGATTTATGCTCTTTCAAAAGAAAACCCGCGAGGCAAGAGAGCACTTGAACCACATCGGTCATTTCTTAAAAATTATATTAGAGCACATTAACCGGCGAGCCGCCGGCGGCGAAATTTCAGTAAAGCTATGAAAGCCATAAAAGTCATAGAAGAAACGAAAATATCGGCAAAATTAAAAAATCAATGAAAAATAAAAAACAGAAAAGGAAGAATCAACATGCAGACTTTAAAAACAGAGAACCCGCTCGGTTATGAGAAAATCAGCAAACTTATGATGAAATACTCAGGACCTGCGATAGCGTCGTTTTTGGTCGCCGCTATATATAATATAGTTGACCAGGTTTTCATAGGGCGCGGTATTCCCGGGTATGAGGGGATTGGCGTCCTTGGTATCGCCGCGACTAACATTGTATTCCCATTGCTGACGATTTCTACCGCATTGTCGGTGCTGATAGGCGTGGGTACGGCGGCGAATTTCAACCTGCGGCTCGGCTCGGGCAACCGCGAAGCCGCCGCCAAGGTTGCGGGTAACGGGATTTTGCTGATGACGGCTGTCGGTATAGCCGTGGTGACGCTGTCACTCTTATTCAGTCATCAGTTGCTTGTGCTTTTCGGCGTAACAGATGAAATATACGCCTATACCGAGGCGTATATGAAGATAATTTGTATTGGCTTGCCTTTTCAGATTTTTTTATCGGGGGCGTGTCAGCTTATACGCTCGGACGGCTCGCCGACTATTTCCATGATTGCCATTGCAAGCGGCGCGATTTTAAATATAATACTTGACCCTATATTTATATATGTACTCGATATGGGCATGGCGGGCGCGGCTATCGCTACGGTTATCGGGCAAATAGTTTCAGCTTTGATGGCGCTTTATTATGTTATATTCAAATTCAAAAGCATAAAGTTTAACAAAAACTGCTTTAAGCCGTTGCCGTCTTATATGTCGAGAATCACGGCGCTCGGCGCCGCCGCCTGCATTAACCAGATTTCAATGGCGCTGGTGCAGATAGTTATGAACAATACACTCAGATATTACGGCGCGAACTCGGTCTATGGCAGTGAAATTCCGCTTGCCTGTGTCGGCGCGATAAGCAAGATAAATATAATATTTTTAGCCTTTGTAATAGGAATGTCGCAGGGGTGTCAACCGATTTTCGGCTTTAACTACGGCGCGAAAAAATACGCCCGCGTCAAGCAGACCTATATAACCGCGATGGTCGTCGCGACGATTTTTTCAACCTTGATTTTCTTTGTGTTTCAGCTATTCCCGAATCAGGTAATGGCAATTTTCGGCGAGGGAAGCCCCGAATACTTTGCCTTTTCGGCGCGGTATTTGCGAGTGTTTATGATGCTGATTTGCATAAACGGCATACAGCCCGTAACTTCCGGGTATTTCACCTCTATCGGTAAAGCCAAGGTCGGGATTTTGCTGTCGCTGACAAGGCAGGTAATTTTCCTTTTACCGCTTTTGTTGATTTTACCGCTTATTTTCGGAATCGACGGTGTGGTTTATGCCGGACCTATTTCGGACGGCGCGGCGTTTTTACTGGCGGCGGTATTTATAGTTAAGGAAATTAAAAATTTGAATATGTTGGAAAAGGAAATGTTGACTTAAAAGTGCGTTTGCGAAACACAGTTTCGCCTAATAAGCATTAAATATACAAGTCAACAAAACAAGGAGGATATGTTATGGAAATCAAAGTAAGAAAAGCCACCCCCGAAGATATTCAAAGAATGTCAACATTGCCCACTTGGGGCTGTGAGGAGTCAACCTTTGACTGGTATTATGACAGTGAGGAGCATTGTTATCTGACAGAGGGTCAGGTAACGGTTGACTACGACGGCGGCAGTACGTCTTTCGGTGCGGGGGATTACGTGGTTCTGCCCGAAGGCATGAAGTGTGTCTGGAAAGTTTCCAAAGCCGTAAGAAAACATTATGAATTCATGTAGGAAATAATTTATGTCACTATTTATTCCCCTTTGCAGCTCCAGCGGCGGGAACGCGGTTTTTGTAGGTTCACGAAACGCCGGGGTTCTGATAGATGTGGGTTGCAGTTTTAAAAGGTTGCGTGAATCTTTGGCTCTTTGCGGGACAAGCCTTGATGCAGTTAAAGCTGTGCTGATTACCCATGAGCATATCGACCACGTTAAGGGCTTGTTTCAGATAACCAAGCATACTGATATACCGATTTACGCCACAAAAGGTACGCTTAATTATCTGAGCCAAAACAATCAGGTTTTCAGCAACACAAACTTGTATGAAATATCGGCGGATTCTGAAATCCAAAATGTTCCGGTTGATTACAGAATAAAAGCTTTCAGAACCTCTCACGACGCCTCGGAAAGCGTAGGTTTCACACTTGAAAAGAACGATTGCAAAATAGCATATTGCACCGATTCGGGCAAGGTCACACCTGAGATTCGTGAAAACATGCGGGGTGCGGATTTTGTGTTTTTGGAATCCAATTATCAGCCCGAACTGCTTCAAAGCAATCCGCGTTACCCCTATTACATAAAGAGGCGCATATCCTCGGAAACCGGACACTTATCTAATATTGACTGCGCGGAATTTTTGACCGAGCTTGTGGACTTTGGCGCTGTAAGGTTTATTTTAGGGCATTTAAGCCGTGAAAACAATACCCCCGCCCTTGCGTATGAGAAAGCCGAGCGCAGGCTTTTCGGTCACGGCGCGGTAAACGGGCGGGATTACACCCTGGAAATTGCGCCTGTTGTGAGCGAGGGAAAGGTGATAGCCGTATGAGTATGATAATTACCAAAGCCGAAAAATCAGATTTAAAAGAAATTTTAGAGCTTCAATATTTAGCCTTTAAAAGCGAGGCGAAACGCATAAACGACTTTTCAATTCCCCCTTTAGTACAGACTTATGATGAAAAATTAGTCGAGTATCAAAAGAAAACGATTTTAAAAGCTGTAAACCTAAACGGTAAAATAATCGGCTCGGTTTCGGTTTATACCGTAGATGGCATCTCTCATATCGAAAAATTAATCGTAAATCCCGAATTTCAAAAACAGGGGGTAGGTAAGGCGTTGCTTTTGGCGGCTGAAAATGAATATCCGTCTGAAAGATACGAGCTTTATACGGGGACAAAAAATTCGGAAGCTATCAGTCTTTATGAGCGGGTGGGGTATGTCGGGTTTAAGGAAGAGAAAGTAAGCGATAATCTGACTTTTGTTTATATGGAAAAATATAAAAATGAATAGATAAGTGAATAAAAACGGGCAATTTGCCTGTTTTTATTATTCAATTGACATTAAATAAGCCAAAAGCTTTTCATAATCGCCGTTATCAAGTTTCATCGTAATATTTTCCCCTGCGCTCGTAACCAATATAACCAATTCGCTTGACGGCGTAAAATAAAGCTCTAAATAATGCTCGTTTGTACTTATTGATAAACTGATAACACCGACAGCATATAAGCCTGTTGTAGATTCACGCACACTTACTTCTCTGTAAGTATATTTTGCCAACAGGGAGAACAACGGTCGTGTGTCCGCTTCTTTGAAACCTACCCAACTTCTTGTAACCATAATGTCATCGGCGGTATCGAATTGCGCTCCGTATAAGCGATGCTCCTGATTTAAGTATACTTCGGCAAACTCGGAAAAGTTTGTATATTCCCGTTGCGGTGTATGGGGAGCATAGATGTCAACGCTGTCACCGTCATCAAAAGATTCTTCCGCAACAGCAATATCATACCCCGCGATTTCGGGCAGATTTACCGACGGTGTAGTAACGGTGGGTTCGAGAGGATTCCACGGCTCGTCGTCGCCTCTTTGTGGGGGAATTTCATTCTCCGGCAGATGGACGGTTTGCCTTACCGGCGTTTCCACAGTTATATTATCCCAAAGTGCCGCGTCGGGCCAGTCCTTGTAGCTGCTAAAGCTCAAAAAACCGCTCCAGTCATCAGCACCAGCATCGCCGTAATTTTCGTCATTGCTTGCCGCCATGTCGAAGTCTGCTTCTTCATTAAATTCCGCCGTTTCGCTCCGCTCCAAAGCCGTCGGCGGAGCGATGCCTGACGCCGATATGGGAGATTCGGCGTCGGGTGCGATGTCGTCTGTAAAGTCGTCAAATGTTACAATATCATCGGAATAGCTTTCTCCAACAGAGAAATCTTCCTCAAAAAAATCGTTTTCAAGCTCCGCCGAATTATCGGCATTACCGACGATAAAGTCAAGCGTAGAGTATTCACGACTTGCGTCAAATTCAATTAATTCAGAATCGCGCAAAACCGTCGGAATTATAATCGCCGCCGCTATAACAATACAGACGCCCGCCGCCGCCATAGCAAAGCGGGTTACGGGGATTCTTTTTATAAACGACTCAGGGTTATAAACCTCTGTATTCATTTTTTCAAGGGTTTTTTCAATTAAGCTTTCATCGGGGCGAACTTGTTCAACAGCTTTTTTATATGATTCACGAAATGTCACTAAAATCAACTCCTAACTTGACAAATTTCTCTTTCAATAAGTTCCGCGCTCTGTGAAGCTGAGACTTGAGGGTATTAAGCGACAGTCCCGTAGCCTCGGACAGGTCGGATAAAGACATATCCTCGTAGTAGAACAAATGAATGACCGTGCGGTATTTCTTCGGCAAATCCATGACCGCCGAAAGAACCACGCTTTTGTTTTCTATATTTTTAAGATTGCCGTCTTCGGCGGAGCAGTTTACGCCAAGCCCCTCATCGTTAAATTCCTCGGATGAGCGGCGGCGATTCCAGGCTGATAACGCAAGCGTTTTAGAGGTATTTACAGTAGTTTTGATAAGCCAGGCTTTCCTGTGTTCCTCATCGTTATAGGTTTTATCCGCCCGTATGTATTTAAGGAAAACGTCTTGCATTATGTCGTTTGCGTCAAACGAGTTTCGTGCGCGTGAAAAAGCTAACCGGTATACCATATCGGAATAGGCGCGCAAAACTTCTTCAAGACTATCCTTCGTGCACAAGGACAATTCCATTATGTTCTTTTCCTTTCTTACCGGCAGAACCTTATACTTAGCAGTGCTTTGAGTACGCCGGCGGCAATATTTACCGCTTAAAAGCGGTATTGTCGTTTAAAATACTTTATATTATTAACACTACGCGGCATTTAAAGAGGTTGCAAAAAATTAAAAAAATAAATGTGGGTGGGCATTAATTTCGCCGACATATTAAAACTTTGTTTATAAGATTATATAAAAAAACAGAACGGGCGGCATTACTCCGCCCGTATTTACTGAAATTATCTCGATGATTCCCCCAGGTTGTATTTCTACTTAAACACAATATTACCGTCAATTATAACCATTGCGGGGTCTTTCAAAAAATCATAAAACTTTCCGTCGAACAGTACAAAATCTGCGTCTTTGCCGACTTCAATGCTTCCTACACGGTTATCTATTCCGCAAATTTTTGCCGCGTTTATGGTAATAGCCCTTAACGCCTCATCTTCCGTAAGACCGCCCTTAATTGCCAGTCCCGCCGAAAGCGGTAAATATTGTATGGGCGTAACAGGGTGGTCGGTGCAAATCGCGACATTAACCCCAGCCGCATTAAGTCTTGCGGCGTTATCAAGTCGTAAATTTACAAGCTCGGGCTTGCTACGTTCACATATAATAGGTCCGGTGATACAAGCTGCGTTTTCTTTTTTTAATTCCTCGGCGATGATTCCGCCCTCGGTCGCGTGAACCAAAACGTACCCGAAACCGAATTCCTTGGCTAATCTTATAGCGGTAAAAATGTCATCGGCGCGGTGGCAGTGGATATGCGCCTTTATTTCGCCCCGCAAAAGCGGAAGCAAAGCCTCGTTTTTAATATCATATTCCGGCAAATCTCCCGTTTCACTGTCGGGATTATTTTTAGATTCCTCATATTTGTCTATAAGCTCCATGTAGCGTTTAGCTTTATAAAGCTGCTCCCTGATGACGGCGGCGGTTGCCATTCGGGTAGTAGGGGTTTCGTCCCGTTCGTGATAACAGGCTTTCGGGTTTTCCCCGAGAGACATTTTTATGGCAAGGGGTGATTTTATTACAAGGTTGTCAACCCTTGAATCGCTCAACTTATCCGAAACCTTAACGGTTTTCAAAGCAAGCAACTCGCCGCCCACAGGGTTTGCGCTGCCCACGCCCGTAACAACGCAGGTTACTCCCGCCCTTGCCGCTTCGGTAAAAGAAAAGTCCCGTGGATTAATCATGTCAATCGCCCTTAAATGCGGGGTAGAAGGGTCGGTGATTTCATTAGCGTCGGTACCCTCAAAGCCCAATCCGTTCTCGAAAGCCCCCAAATGACAATGTGCGTCAATAAAACCGGGACAGAGGGTCATTCCTTTAGCGTTAATGTCGCTTTTTGAAATAATCGAGGCGGAAGCGGGTTTTATACCAAGGGCAGTGATTTTCCCATCTTGAAATTCAACGTAGCCGTTTTCCACATCTACGCCCGCCACCATAGTTTTGATTTTCGCATTGTATATAATCATAATTATTCACCTCCGGATAATTGTTTGATTAAACTAACTATTTCTTTGTCGCCGCCGGTTTTAATGTAATCGGCGGCTTTTTTGTAATGCTCTTCGCGGCTTTTATAAAGCGCGAAAAGCTCCTCTTTGCTTTTTCCTGCGGCGTTAGGGCGCGAAACATCATTTTTCACCCGCTCGTAACAAGTATCAAACGGCGTGTCAATAAATATAACCACTGCATTTTTTTTAGCGAAAGCGGCGGTTTCGGGATTTGTCAAAGCCCCGCCGCCGAGTGAAATTATAGCGGGGTGAAATTCGGAAACTTCGGAGCTTATTTCACAGAGCGCCTCAAATTCAAGGTTTCTGAAATGTTTCTCGCCATATTTTTTGAAAATTTCGGAAATTTCCATTTTCTCCCGACCGACTAAAAAGTCGTCAAGGTCAATGTGACGAATTCCGGTTTCACGGGCGGATTTGCGTCCGGTATATGACTTGCCGCAACCCATAAAGCCGCAAAGATAAATAGGTTTCATTTATTTATTACTGTCCCTGTTTTGATTATTTTTAACCGAGCGTTTCGGGTGCAATGATTTTTAAGCTTTCACTTGCAGAGCCGCTATAATTTCTTCCGCCTGTTTATCCGTCAGCTTGCCGCCGTACCAAATATCATGGGAACGGATTGCCTGCCACACTAACATGACTAAACCGTTCATGGTCTTAGCACCCTTTTCCTTTGCAAGCGTCAAAAGCTTTGTTTCTACGGGGTTGTAAACTAAATCAAGCACAAAATTCGCTTTTACATGCTTAAAATCAATAGGCGCAGCCTTGATTTTCGGATACATTCCCACAGGCGTGGAGTTAATCAAAAGGTCAAAGTCGCCCTTTAGGTCGCCTGTCTTAACCAAATTCGCCTTAGCTTGGCAGGTTTTCAGCTTTTTGGAGTCCTTTTCCGCGATTGTAAGTCTTCCGCCAGCTTTTTGGACAGCGTGTGCGACCATTTTGCCTGCTCCGCCGTAGCCGAGCAGGCAAACACGGGATTTTAAGTTAGCTCCTAAAGCTTTTATTGATTTTTCAAATCCAAAAATATCGGTATTGTAGCCGGTCTTATCCTTTACGCAGTTGACCGCGCCGAATTCGGCGCTTTTATCAAGTTTTTCGCAAAGAGGGATAATCAGCTCCTTTAACGGGATTGTAACGTTAAAGCCGTCAAGGGAGGACAGCAGATGCTGCTTGCTCTCAAGTTCCTCCGGCGGAATCTCATATAAAGAGTAATGATGGCGCAGCCCGTTTTTTTTAAATATTTCTTCGTGAATAAACGGCGACAGCGAATGTCCGAGCGGATAGCCGATTAAACCATAGTCTTTTGTTTTTTTCATAAAAGAGCTTCCTTTGCCGATTCTAATGATTTTACGTCCTCAACGTTGCCGACCGTTGCGTCAGGAAGGGTCTTTTTAACAAGTCCCGACAAGACTTTTCCCGGTCCGAGCTCTAAAAACGCGTCAAAGCCGTCAGCCTGCATAGCAAAAAGCTGGTCGGTGAACCTCACGGGGGAGCATATATGTTTTGCTAAGTATGCCGGCATATCCGAGAAATCCTCAAGCTTTTTTCCCGTAACATTGGAATAAAAGGGGATTTCCGGCGCTTTAAAACTTATTTCGGTGATTTTCTCTTTAAATTCTTCTGCCGCGCCTTTCATCAAATCCGAATGGAACGCCGCCGCCACGTTTAATTTGGTAAATCTGCGTGCCCCCCGCTCTAACATAAGTTTTTCAGCTTTTTCAAGCGCGGTTTCAACGCCGGCTACAACAGTCTGAACGGGTGAATTGTAATTGACTGCCGTTATGTAATCGCCTTTTTCCGAGATTTCACGACAAACCTCTTCCACCAAATTAGCGCCGCAACCTAAAACTGCCGCCATTCCGCCTTTAGCGTTCTGTGCCGCTTTGTGCATTACCTCGCTTCTTATTTTTAGCAGTTTAAACCCGTCTTCAAGCGAAACCGAGCCGCAAGCGAACAGCGCGGCGTATTCCCCGAGAGAATGTCCTGCTACAGACGCCGACCCGTCGGAAGCAAAGTTACCTGCTTGTCTTGCATGTTCTCTAAAACATAACAACGCCGAAACCGACACGGCGAAAACCGCCGGCTGAACGGTTAATGTGCTGTCAAGCTCGTTGTTTTCAATTTTTTTAAGCAAATCAAAACCTAAGATTTCACTGCCGAGCGTGAAAATGTTCCCTACGGCGGGGTAGTTTTCGGCAAGCTCCTTTCCCATTCCGGCATATTGAGAGCCCTGCCCCGAAAATAAAAATGCGTTTTTTTTCATGATAATTGCCTCCTTTTCAGACAGTTTTCAGTTATTTTAGTTAATTTTTACCAAAGTTTAGTTATTTTTTATATAGTTATTTTTAAAAATTATATTGACAAACTTAAATAATACAGTTAAAATAATAATAACACTTAAATTTAGAAAAAAATGGAAAAAGGCGAGATTCGAGAATTACGCGGCGGTTTAAATTTAATTATAAACGATTCTTTTGGTAAAATCAAGGAGAAATAAATGAATTCAGAAAATATTTTGGAAAACAATCGCGGCGTTAAGATTTTAGGAACGGGGAGTTACTCTCCGCCTTTAAAAATTACCAACGATGACTTGACTAAATTTTTAGATACCAGCGATGAATGGATATATACCCGCACCGGAATCAAAAGCAGGCATTACAACGAGGGTCGCCCCAATCATATTATGGCGGTTGAAGCGGCAAAACGCGCCCTTGAAAACGCCAAGCTCTGCGCCGCTGAGATTGATTATATCCTGGTTTCCACCTGTACGCCGGACTTTTTCTTTCCCACAACTGCCTGCATAGTGCAGCACGAAATCGGCGCTGTAAACGCCGCCTGCCTTGACATAAACGCCGCCTGTACCGGTTTTGTTATGGGGCTTGATTTAGCGAGAAACTTGTTATACGGCGGATACGACAGGGTTATGCTTATAGCCAGTGAATGTCTCACCAATCAGCTTGATTTTGAAGATAGGACTTCCTGTGTACTTTTCGGTGATGAGGCGGGCGCGGTTATTCTTGAACGTGCGGACAAAACTTTTGCCGCCTGTATGAAAGCTAAAGGCGTCGGTGTAGAAAATCCTGTTTTGTACTCAAAAACCGAATACGATTTAAACTCGCCGTTTATAGATTCAGAGCATACCCTCCCCGATTACGGCAAAAGAGTGCAGATGAGCGGAACCGATGTTTATAAATTCGCTGTGGATGCTATGCCCGAAGCGGCAAAGGCGGCATGTGAGAAGTCGGGTTTTTCTTTAGATGAAATCGACCTTTTGATTCCGCATCAGGCGAATGTCAGGATTATTCAAACCGCTGTAAAAACCCTCGGAATATCCTCGGAAAAAGTCCATACTAATATTGAAACCCACGGAAACACCTCCAGCGCCTGTATGCCGGTCTGTCTTGACGACCTCAACAGGTCGGGTAAACTTAAAGCAGGTATGAAGCTCTGTCTTGTGGGATTCGGCGCGGGTCTGACCTACGGCTCGGTTGTAATGGAACTGTGACAAAAATTAAAAAAATTAATTTAAAAGCTATAATAATTTACGGAGGGCAAAAAATGAAAACAAAAATAACTGAATTGTTAAACATTAAATACCCGATTTTGCAAGGTGGAATGGCGTGGATAGCCGAGCATAAATTAGCCGCCGCAGTTTCAAACGCGGGCGGAGCAGGCATAATAGCGGGCGGAAATGCGCCGCCTGAAGTCATTCGCGAGGAAATAAAAAAAGCGAGAGAGCTTACTGATAAGCCTTTCGGGGTTAATATAATGCTTATGTCGCCTAACGCCGACGATTTGTCGGAAGTCGTCATTGAGGAAAAAGTGGCTTTTGTTACCACCGGTGCGGGAAATCCCGGGAAATTCGCCGAAAAATGGAAAGCCGCCGGAATAAAAATTATTCCGGTAGTACCCGGAGTGGCGCTTGCAAAGCGTATGGAGCGGGCGGGCGTAGACGCTGTAATAGCCGAGGGTATGGAGGCAGGAGGTCATATCGGCGATAATACTACAATGTGCCTTTTGCCGCAAATCGTTGACGCTGTAAGTATTCCCGTAATCGCGGCGGGCGGTATCGCCGATGGCAGAGGAATAGCGGCGAGTTTTATGCTCGGAGCGGAGGGCGTTCAGGTCGGAACGCGGTTTTTAGCCGCCGAAGAATGTCAAATTCATGAAAATTACAAGGAACTTGTTTTAAAGGCGAAAGATACGGACACAATTGTAACGGGTCGTTTTACCGGACACCCTTGCCGAAGCGTGAAAACCAAATTTTCGCGCGGGCTGGTTCAGGTTGAGAAAGACGGCATAACGTCTGAAGAATTCGAGACCATGACAGTCGGCGCACTCAGAAAAGCAGCTGTTGACGGAAACACCGAGGAAGGTAGTTTTATGTGCGGCTCAATTGCGGGAATGATTGCTAAAATCCTGCCTGCTGAGGAAATAATAAAGGAGATGTTCGGTAAAGCAGAAAAATTATTAAAGAGGTAGTTCTTTTGAAAGAATCAGAAAATAAAAAATTAGTTTATTCTCTCATAATTGATTTTTCTTTTTTACCGCAAATTATTTGGGCGACATTGTTATTTATTAACATAAGAGGAGAAAGCCCGGTTTTAATTTACAGGGAAGTTTCAACGATATTTTTAGTGGTATTTGCCGAAATCGCGGTTCTCTCGATATTAAATATAATAAAGAAGTTTTATTTCCTGCGTTTTTTGCTTATAGGGGCATATTTACAGCTTGTCTTTACAGTTCTGTTGCTTAGTAACGCTCCATCCTTTTTATATTTAAGGGTATTCGTTTTCGCGGCTTTCGGGATAATTATTGCGCTTGCTAACATGGCGGCGCTTTACGGATATAAAAAAATTATGCAAAAGGAGAATACATGATGAGCAAAACCGCAGTAATAACCGGCGCGGGCAGGGGAATAGGCGCTATGATAGCCGTAAGGTTAGCGTCCGACGGTTTCAATGTCGCACTGAATGATTTGAATATGGAGGCGCTTGCCGAGACCGCTGAAAAATGCAGGGGGTTCGGGGTGGAAGCCGAGTGCTTTGCCGCCGATGTTTCAAACCATAACTCCTGTGAGGAAACCGTCAAAAAAATAAAAGAGCGTTTCGGTACTATAGACGTATTGGTCAATAACGCTGGTATTACCCGCGACGGCTTGCTTGCGCGCATGAGCGAGGAAAATTATGACCTTGTAATTGCGGTAAACCAAAAGAGCGTCTATAATATGATGAAACACTGTTGCGCTGTTATGATGAAACAGAAGAGCGGCAGGGTAATAAATGTTTCTTCGGTGGCGGGATTGCACGGCAACGCGGGGCAGTTCAACTACAGCGCCTCCAAAGCCGCCGTCATAGGCATGACCAAAAGCGCGGCTAAGGAATTCGGGGCGCGGGGCATAAACGTAAACGCCATTGCTCCCGGTTTTATAGAAACCCCTATGACCGACGCGCTGACCGACGCTCAAAAACAGGCGATTCTGGGAATGGTCGCTATGAAACGTTACGGAACGGTTGATGAAATTTCGGGCGTGGTATCGTTTTTGGCGGGCAAGGACAGCTCTTACATAACAGGACAGGTTATTGAAATAAGCGGCGGATTGTCTATGTAAAAATTAAACGGTTAATTAACGCTCACATAATAAGGAGGTAAAAACAGCATTGAGAAGAGTTGTAATAACAGGACTTGGGGTATTAAGTCCCGTCGGAAACGACGTTAATACCTTTTGGGATAATCTGAAAGCGGGTAAACACGGGTTTACGCTGGAAGAATGGTTTCCAGGTCAGTCGGAAGAGAAAAACGTGGTAGCGCGGCTTAAAGATTTTACTCCCGAAGAGTACTTCGAAAAAAAAGAGCTTCGGCGTACCGATAAGCTTACCCAGTACGCTGTTTATGCAGCGAAAAAAGCCCTTGAGGATGCGGGAAGCGACTTTAAAGACCTTGACCCTTATAAATGCGGGGTTATTATGGGTTCGGGAATCGGCGGGATTGAAACTACCGAGGAGCAGGTGCTTGTTTATCACAATAAAGGGCATAAAAGGGTAAGCGTTTTTACGATTCCCATGATGATAGGTAATATGGCTCCGGGAGTAGTCGCCATTAAGACAGGCTTTAAAGGCTCTAATTACTGTCCCATTTCGGCTTGCGCCAGTTCAGCTCACGCGCTGGGGGAAGCATTTAGGGCAATCAAACACGGTTATCTTGACGTGGCTATAGCGGGCGGTGCGGAGGCTTCTGACACAGGTTTCGCCCATTCGGGCTTTGACAATATGACTGCAACTACCAATTCCGGCGATGTTGACAGGGCTTCAGTACCCTTTGACAAAGAAAGAAGCGGTTTTGTATTAGGCGAAGGCGCGGGTGCGCTTATTCTCGAAGAATACGAGTACGCAAAGGCGAGAGGGGCAAAGATTTATGCCGAGCTTGCCGGTTATGGCTCAACCTGCGATGCCTTTCACGAAACCAGCCCTAACCCCGATGGCAGTGGCGGCGCTAAAGCGATGGAGTTTGCATTCACTGAAGCGGGGCTTAAACCTGAAGAAGTCGATTATATTAACGCGCATGGAACTTCCACCCCCGTTAATGACCGCACCGAAACATTGGCAATCAAAACGGCATTTGGTGAACACGCTTACAAATTAAAGGTAAATTCAACCAAATCCCTCAACGGGCATCTGCTCGGCGCGGCGGGTGTAGTTGAAGCAATAGCCACAGTTTTACAGATGAAAAATAATTTTATCCATCAAACGGTGGGTTATAAAATTCCCGACCCGGACTGTGACCTTGATTATGTTGTAAACGGCGGCATAGACGCCCCAATTAATGCGGCGTTATCGAATTCTCTTGGTTTCGGCGGGCACAACGTTTCTTTGTGTTTTAAAAGTTTAAAATAACAATAAATTTTAAGGAGAAGAAAATGGATATAGTAAAAGTAACAAGCGAACTTGCGAACATAGTAAGGGCAAACAGCCTTTCGTTTATTCGTGTAAAAGAAGGCGTGACCGAAATTGAAATCGGAATACCCGAGCCGGCTGTTTACGGCGCTGTACCGACTGTTCCGGCGGCGGTTATTCCTACTGTTGCTCCCGCAGTTGCGGTAGCAAGTGCTCCCGTTCAAACCGCGTCTGTAGGCGGTAACTTTGTAAAATCGCCTATTATAGGCACGTTTTACGCCGCCTCATCGCCTGATAAGCCCGCTTTTGTAAAGGTTGGCGATAAGGTTGAAAAGGGACAGGTGGTCTGCATTGTAGAAAGCATGAAGCTGATGAACGAAATCACCAGTGAATTCAGCGGAACAGTCGGGGAGATTTGCTTGAAGGATGGCGACGCTGTGGAATTCGACCAAAAGCTTATAAGAATTGATTAGTAGCGCGCAACCGAAATCTTCGGTTATTAACAATTGCGAAAGGAAAATTATGACATTAAATCAAGAGCAAATAAAAGAAATTATTCCTCACCGCGACCCGTTTTTGCTGATTGACGAAATTGTTGAGTTTGAAGTAGGCAAAAGGGTAGTGGCAATAAAACATATTAAAGCGGACGACTTCTGGTTTAAGGGGCATTTCCCCGATTATCCCGTTGTGCCGGGCGTACTTATGCTTGAAATGTTAGCACAGGCGGGAGCTTGCGCTATGCTTGCCATGCCCGAAAATAAAGGCAAAATCGGCTTTTTCGGCGGGGTAAAGGAAGCCAAATTCCGTAAGCAGGTATTACCCGGCGACGAGCTTAGGCTTGAAGTCGAGATTATTAAAATCAAAGGTCCCGTGGGAATCGGCAAAGGGCTTGCGACCGTGAACGGGGAAAAGGCGGTCAGCGCGGAGATTTCTTTCGCGATAAAGTAATTAGGAGCGTTGCATGGAGTTGTCCCAAATTTTAGCGGTTTTAAACTTATTTATATTATCCCTGACGTCTTACTATAAATAGCATACCGTCAAGGCAAGCAAACTGTTGTTATGTCGGTAAAAAATTCGTATAAATAAATTTTCATGGATAATCCCATGAGCTGCAAATGAAACAGAGCGGCTTTTTAGGGAACGATAAAGTATTGCTCGGTAACAGGAAATATGTCGGTGACGAACACTTGTTTATTCTACCGCTTGAATAAGAACATTTAATATATTTTGAGGGAGCGCAAAGTTTGAAAATAACGGCTCCTAATTAAGCGAAAAAATATTTTTACGGCTCGCTTATGCCGGAAAAGGAATGGTGGGAAATATGTTCAAAAAAATACTTATCGCTAACCGCGGCGAAATCGCCGTGCGCGTAATCCGCGCCTGTCGTGAACTCGGCATAAAAACTGTTGCTGTTTACAGTACGGCTGACAGAAACGCGCTTCATACCCTCATAGCGGACGAATCTCTCTGCCTCGGACCGCCGCGCTCTAAGGACAGCTACCTTAACGAAAAGGCGCTTATTGCCGCCTGTGATGTTACGGGGGCGGAGGCTATTCATCCGGGCTACGGGTTCTTATCGGAAAACGCAGCTTTTGTGCGGCTTGCTGAGAAATGTAAAATCAAGTGGATTGGTCCGCCCGCCGATGCTATTGAAGCAATGGGCGACAAAGCCAACGCCAAAGAAACCATGAGAAAAGCGGGAGTTCCGGTTATACCCGGCTCTGAGGGCGCGATTGATTCCTTAGAGGAGGCTAAAAAAATCGCTAAGAAAATGGGCTATCCAGTTTTAATCAAAGCGTCCGCAGGCGGCGGAGGCAGAGGTATACGCCCTGTTAATGAGGAGAGCGAGCTTGAATCGCAAATTACAGCCGCCAAAGCTGAAGCCAAAGCCTTTTTCAGCGACGACGACGTATATATTGAAAAGTTCATTGAGAACCCGCGCCATGTCGAAATTCAGCTTTTAGCCGACGAACACGGCAACGTCATATACTTAGGCGAGCGCGACTGCTCCTGCCAGCGGCGTAATCAAAAGCTTATTGAAGAAAGCCCTTGTCCTGTAATGACGCCTGAATTGCGCGCTAAAATAGGACAGGCGGCGGTTAAAGCCGCCAAAGCCTGTGGTTATACCAACGCGGGAACGGTTGAATTTTTAGTGGATAAGCACGGCGGCTTTTACTTCATGGAAATGAATACCCGCATACAGGTTGAGCATCCCGTCACCGAAATGGTAACCGACGTGGATTTAATCAAGGCGCAAATCAGAGTAGCCTCGGGTCAGCCTTTGGAGATTAAACAGGAGGACGTGGTTTTAAACGGTCACGCCATAGAGTGCCGCATAAACGCGGAAGACCCGAAGAACAACTTCCGTCCGTCTCCCGGCAAAATCGAAATGGTGCATTTACCCGGCGGTTTCGGTGTTAGAATTGACACGGCGGTTTTTCAGGGGTATGAAATCCCGCCTTATTACGACAGTATGATAGCTAAGGTTATTGTACGCGGCAAGGATAGAGCTGAGGCAATTCAGAAAATGCGGGTGGCTCTGTCTGAATTCCAGATTGAGGGAATCGTGTCTAATATTGATTTTCAGCTTGAACTTCTGAAAGACGAGGAGATTGTAAGCGGGAACTATGATATAGGTTTCATTGGGAGAAGGAAAGAATAGGCATGCCGAAAATCAGCCTGAAACCATAACCCTTATGGAAACGACCGTAACCGCTCCGATTCAAACTACGGCAACTCCTACTGTTGCGACGTCCGCGACCACAACCGTTGCCACGGAGAGTACGCCATTGATAGAGGATTTTTCGGTAGCCGAAAATCAAACCTTTGCTATTTTTCTGCCTAAAGCTTATTATGGTGAAATAGATGATTCGGATGGGCTTTTAGTGTATTTTAACGGCTATAAAGATTATAAGTTTCAAATCCTGTACAGCGTTTATGCCGATAAATATAAGTTGACGAGTATTTTACCGAGCACAGATAGGCTGATGAAGATTTAAAGCAGTACATGCTTGACAACCCAAACACTGTTTTTGAGTTGGTTGCTCATGCCATGAGTTCGTTCGGCGGTGCGCGAATGAGGGTTAGGATTAATGAAATATATTAGAGCGCTGTTCTCAGTACTCTGCAAAAACATAACAGAAGGAGAAATCAATGGGACTTGAAGATTTATTGAAAAAGGTAAAAGACCGTTTCGACGACGAGGCGGAAGTTGCCCCTGCCCTGCGCTCTGCGGCTTATAATAAGGCGGAATCGGAAAAAGGCGTGAAAATTCCCGAAGACTTGTTTTTCAAATGCCCGCGCTGTCTTACCACGTCCTACAAAGAAGACTTTGAGAAGAACAGAAAGGTCTGCGCCAACTGCAATTACCACGCCCGTCTGACCTGGAGGGAGCGGCTTAATCTAACCGCCGACCGGAATAGTTTTTCCGAGTTTGACGCTAATATGGAATCCCAAAACCCTATTGATTATCCCGAATATGCCGACAAGCTTCAAAAACTTCGCAAGGCGTGCGATATGCGCGACGCAGTAATTACGGGTGAGTGTACCATTCGGGGTTACAAAGCCGTCATAGGTATAATGGACAGCAACTTCATGATGGCGAGCATGGGGAGTGTGGTTGGGGAAAAAATAACCCGCGCCTTTGAGTACGCTACTAAGAATAAAATGCCGGTAATTTTATTTACCGCTTCGGGCGGTGCGCGTATGCAGGAGGGAATAATTTCGCTCATGCAGATGGCTAAGACAAGCGGCGCTATTGCAAAATTTTCCGACGCGGGACAGCTTTATATCACCGTTTTGACCGACCCCACAACGGGCGGTGTGACCGCCTCGTTCGCGTCGCTTGGGGACGTGATTATAGCCGAGCCTAAGGTGCTTATAGGCTTTGCCGGACGGCGGGTAATTCAGGATACCATAAAGCAAAAGCTTCCAGACGAATTCCAGTCGGCTGAATTCCTGTTAGAAAACGGCTTTGTAGACCTTATATGCGAGCGAAGAAGAATGCGTTCTTACTTGGCGAGGATTATGAGAATGCACAATTATGAAAAAATTGAAGAGGGGAGAGTGAATAAATGAGCAGAATCAGCGCTACGGAGCGGTTAGCACTTATCAGAGTAAAAAACCGCCCGACAGTCAACGATTATATCCCTCTTATTTTCGACGGCTTTATAGAAATGCACGGCGACCGTCATTACGGTGACGATGCGGCGATTTTAGGCGGAATCGCTACCTTTTATTCCATGCCGGTGACTATTCTGGCGCAGGTAAAAGGGCGGGACGTAGAGGAAAATAAGCGGACTAACTTTGCCATGCCTCACCCTGAAGGCTACAGGAAGGCTCTTCGGTTAGCAAAACAAGCCGAGAAGTTCAACCGTCCCGTAATATGTCTTGTGGATACCCCCGGAGCTTTTTGCGGAATTGAGGCGGAGGAAAGAGGTCAGGGAGAAGCCATAGCCAGAAACCTTATGGAATTCATGACGCTGAAAACCCCTGTAATATCTATTGTTTTAGGCGAGGGCGGAAGTGGCGGTGCTTTGGCGCTTGCGGTATGCGATGAATTAGCCATGCTGGAGAACGCGCTTTATTCGGTAATTTCGCCTCGCGGTTTTGCTTCAATCCTGTGGAAAGACCCTTCCCGCGAGAAAGAAGCCGCCGAGCTTATGAAAATTACCTCGGAGGATTTGCTGAATTTTGGAGTATGTGAGAAAATTATATCCGAACCTGCGGGTGGCGCTCATAACGACTGCCAACTCACGGCGGATAATATTTCGGAATATCTTTTCGACGCAATCAAAAGGCTTTGTCGGACAGACGCTGAAACTTTGCTGAAAAACAGGTATCAAAAATTCAGAAAAATAGGAATGTTTACTGAATAAATGAACCTAAACGGCTTGTTCGGAGTGCCTAAAAGCATTGATTTAATAAAATATAACAAAAAAATTTTAAAAAATAAAAATTTTTATGCTAAACCCTATTGATTATTTTGGCAATATGCTTTATAATAATAAAAACAACAGTTACGGAGGGCTTAAAAATGGTTTTTGAAAAAGTCAGGGCTATTATTGTTGAGCAACTTGATGTTGACGAAGAAAAGGTTACGCTGACCGCGAATATTCAGGACGACTTAGGCGCGGATTCGCTCGACATCGTTGACCTCGTCATGAGTTTTGAGGAGGAGTTCGACACGGAAATTCCCGATGACCAGGTGGAAAACATTAAAACAGTTGGTGACATTGTTAAATTCATCGAAGAAAAAACAGAGTAAGGCTTTTAAATCAAGTTTAAAAGGCTTTAATAGGGCGGAGGCGACTCCGCCCTATGCACGTTAAAATGCCTATTCAAAAATCCCCCCGCATAAACTTTAAAAAGGGTTTTCAAAGGGGGATTTTTATGAATCCGTGTCAAATGAACGCGCTTATAGCGGCGCTGACCAATTATTTATACTGCACGCTGTCAAAAAAAGACTTCATTTTCTGGAACGTGTTTTTTTCAGAACTCAGTAAATCTATGTTTTCAATGGAGATTTTGCGAGAAATATGCTTTTTCAAGGAGGAATTCGGTCCGCACGGTCATGGACACGGGCATGGTCATAAACACGAGCATGAGCATGAAAAAGCAGGAGAAGACGCCCCCGACCCCTCCGATTTTCCCGAAAAGTAATCAATTGCAATAAAAAATAAGGAATAAAACCTCAATAAATTGTGCTTCTTGCTGATTAAAACATACTACCTATTGCAGTCTTTGAAAATTTATGGTATAATGAATTTAATTAAAAAAGGCGGAAAGGGCAAATTAGCGTAAATGATTGATTTAAGCGGCAAAAAACGCGTGGTGATTAAGGTTGGGACGTCTAATATCGCCTATAAAACCGGAAACCTCAATATACGCCGTATGGAAAAGCTTGTGAAGGTCATTTCTGACATACGCAATTCAGGGCGTGAGGTCATTCTCGTCACCAGTGGTGCAATCGGAGTGGGCATGGGTAGACTGAATCTTTCGGTGCGCCCTGCAGACACGCCCACAAAGCAAGCCTGCGCGGCTGTGGGTCAGAGCGAGCTTATGAATATATACGACAAGGAATTTTCAAAATATAATCGTACAGTAGCTCAGATTTTAATGACACGGGACGTTATTTCCAACAAAGAGCGCAGAGAAAACGCTAAAAACACCTTTGAGCGACTGCTTGAAATGAATGTTATTCCCATTATTAACGCCAATGACACTATTTCTCTTGAAAACCTTGATTTTGACGAAAATGATACCCTTTCCGCAATGGTGGCAAAGCTTATTGAAGCCGATTTACTAATCATTTTCACCGATGTGGATGGCTTATACGATAAAAATCCATCTGAGCCCGGCGCAAAGCTTATTCCCATCGTCGAGAAAATAACCGACGAGATGATTTATGCTGCCAAGGGGAAAGGCTCAGAGCTTTCGAGCGGGGGTATGCTTGCCAAGCTCGAGGCGGCGGTTATAGCCAAAGAGGAAAATATTCCCGCCGTTATTTTAAACGGCGAAAGGCTTGAAATTTTATATGATTTATTTGAGAACAACGCGGTTTGTACGATTTTTATATGAGGCAGAAAACAATTTATAATTTCGTCATAATTTTGTGCAAGCAAACGAATATGTGAATAAAATAAAAATATGTTTTAAAAATATGTTTAAAGGAGAACTTAAATGAGCTATATTGAAGATTTAGGCAAGCGAGCCAAAATTACCGAATCGGCGATTAGAAGCCTTTCAACTGAGCGGAAAAACGCCGCGCTTAATGCTATGGCAAAGTCGCTGAAAGCTAATAAGGAACTGATTCTTGCGGAAAACAAAAAAGACCTTGAAAACGCTGAAAAAATCGGCTTGTCCGGTGCTTTTGCGGAACGTCTGACACTTACAAGCGAGCGTATTGACAGTATCGCCGCAAGCATTACGGAGGTCGCCGGTCTTGCCGACCCTGTAGGTGAAATTATAGGAGGCGGCGAGTCGAGTTACGGTTTCAATATTGTAAAAAGACGAGTACCTCTCGGAGTAGTCGGGGTTATTTATGAGTCGCGCCCCAATGTTACGGCTGACGCGGCGGCGCTTTGTCTGAAGTCGGGAAACGTCTGCATTTTACGCGGGGGTACCGATGCTATTAATTCAAATAAATGTATTACCGGGCTTTTGAGAGGCGCGCTTATGGAAATCGGTATATCCCCCGATTGCATAATGCTTGTGGAAGATACCAGCAGAGCGGCTGCAACTGAAATGATGAAACTCAATGAATATATTGACGTGCTTATTCCGAGGGGCGGCGCAGGGCTGATTGATTCGGTTATTAAGAACTCTACAGTTCCCGTTATACAGACGGGCGCGGGCAACTGTCACCTTTTTATTGATGAATGTGCGGACGTTCAAATGGCTATTAAAGTCGCCGACAATTCTAAAACCCAGCGTCCGTCAGTCTGCAATTCAATTGAAACCCTGTTAGTGCATAAAAACACCGCGGAAATATCTTTGAAAAAGCTCGCAGAGATTTGGGAAGGCAAAGTTCGTATTTTCGGCGACAAAGAGACCGCGAAAATTATCCCCGTAGAGCGGGAGGCGACCGAAGAGGATTTTTACAAAGAGTACAACGACCTTTGTGTAGCTGTAAAAATTGTAGGTAGTGTTGAGGAAGCCATTGAACATATAAACAAATACGGTACGCGCCACAGCGAATGTATTCTTACGCAAAATTATGAAAATGCCCGCAAATTCCAGCAGGAGGTTGACGCGGCGGCGGTTTATGTCAATGCTTCCACGCGATTCTCGGACGGCAACGTATTCGGACTTGGCGCTGAAATAGGAATATCCAATCAAAAGCTTCACGCGAGAGGACCGCTGGGATTAAGGGAGCTTACTTCGTATAAATACCTAATCTACGGCAATGGGCAGATAAGGACATAAAAACACTATTTTTTAAGGATAAGAAATGTTAAAACTAAAAAAAGGAAAAGACAAGAATCCGAAAAAATCCGAAACCTCTGAGAACTCTGAAAATCAAGAGAATAAGGAGAATACGGAAAAGCGGGAAGTTTCCGAAAATTCGGAAGACTACGAGCATGAGGGAAATCAGGAGAGTTTGGAAATTCAGGAGCCGAAAGAGCTGAAAGTTATAAACTCGCTTGTAGGGAATTTGAGTCACGCCCTTGAGGAGGACGCCGGCGAAATTGACGAGATGTTCGACCGGGAACAGCCGAGGGAATATCAGCACAGAGAAAAAAAGCCGGCAAGGTATCGCTTTTTCCTTATTTTCGGTTTGCTGGTGTTTTGGCTTGCCATAATAGGCGCGCTGTCGGTGGTGGGAACAGTGAGGGAGTTTGTCTATGACGTCACCCATCAGACTGCGCTCAGGGAAGAATTCGAGCGTTTTATATATCCCGTTGTTTTGAATGACCCGCCGGAATTCACTGATACGGATAATTTACAGCCGGCAACTGTAATAGCGTCGGCAATTTGGCAAATAATAATATCGGGCGACACGTCTAATTACGAGCGCTCAATGGGCATGATGAGCATACCCGAAACCGATGTGGAAACAGTGGCGCGGAGCATTTTCGGTTCGGGGTTTGAAATAAGCCACCGTACCATTGATAATATAATTATCGAGTTTGAATATGTAGTCGAGTCAAAATCATATACCGTGCCTGAAAATCCCGCTTATTTCACCTTTCTGCCAAGGGTGACTGAAATTTCAAATAACGGTGAAACCTACAGGTTGATTGTGGAATATACAGCCCCCACGCCAATGTCCATAGCGGGTATTGAATATGAGAGCGAGCCGGTTAAAACCATGATTTATACCATTACCCGCGGGAGGGATAAAGCTAAGGTTATACAATCAATCGAGCTTGACAGAGAACAGTCGGAAATTCAGGAGTTCTCGGATTTCCCGGATTTTTGGGAGTTTTCAGCAGAATCTGAATAATCAGAACATTATATATTTTCGAGGAAGGTGTAAAATTAAAATGCAGCCGGTGATTATCACGACATTAGGGGAGTATTCAATAGCTCACGGAGACAATATAATATCCGAAAAGGATAAACGCTCAAAAAAGATGTGGTTACTTTTAAAGTACCTGACAGCTTTTATGGACAGGGGGGTTACCCAAGGCGAGCTGATTGAAATTCTTTGGGACGAAAAGGAAGTTAATAATCCTTCGGGCGCGCTTAAAACGCAGCTTCACAGAATCCGCGGCGCTCTTGACGCCCTCGGCTTAGATTCGGGTGTTGAACTTGTGGTGAGCTTTGCGGGCACTTACGCCTTTAATGGCTCTCTTGAATATATCGTAGACGCGTCGCTGTTTGAGGAAAGCTTTAAAAAATCCTTGCGCGACGACCTTTCGGAAAAGGAGCAGGTGTTTTACGCTAAAAAAGCGTTCGACCTTTACGGGGGCGATTTTCTGAAGAACTCCGCCGAGGAAAAATGGGTAATTCCCATGAGGGTCTATTATCACTCAATTTATATACGCATCGTACACAGGCTGATAGACGCGCTGTATAAATATAAACAGTATACCGAGCTTATAAATATCTGTCAGAAAGCCTTGCTTATAGACGGTTCAGACCAGAAAATACACATGCTTTTAATCAAGGCGCTCATAGCGTCTGGTAACCGCGACGCGGCAAAGCGGCATTATAAGTATATCATGGATTTGCTGTATAACCAGTTGGGGGTAAACCCGTTGCCTGAGCTTCGGGAATTATATAAGGAAACGTTAGACAGAGAGACCGATTTTGAAAATGACCTTGAAGTCATAAAGAAAAAACTTAAAGAGGATATTAATGAAGTAGGCAACGGCGCGTTTTTCTGTGAATTTGAATTTTTCAAGAGTATTTACAGACTTAAAATGCGGGACGCCGAACGTACCAAGCAAAAAACGCAAATCTGCCTTATTACCGTTAATGAATACAGAGAAACGTCGGTTGAACCCAAGGTCATCATTGATGTTATGAAACGGCTTCACGAATGTATAGCCAATTCACTGAGAAAGAGCGATATATTTGCTCGTTACAGTTTAACGCAATATGTGCTTATGCTTCCGACCGAGTTTGAGGAAACAGCGGAAGTGGTAGTAAACAGAATCAGAAACCGATACAATGAGGAAGAAACGGGTTTTGAGCTTGATATAGACTTTAAACAAACCATGTCTGTTCCGGAAGAGTAAAAACAACAGGAGTAAAAATAAAAATGGCAAAAAAAATCATAAGCTCTTTAATGTGCGGAATGTATATATCTTTAGGTGCGACGGCTTTTTTAGTGATTGATAATCTTGTCGCCGGCGCGATATTTTTCGCGTCGGGAATCCTTTTGGTGTCGATTTTTCATAACATGCTTGTTACACGTATATTTGCCCTGTACGCGTTTAAAGAATACAAGGTTTCGGATATAATTACAGCGCTTTTGGGTAATGCAGTGGGTTGTATTATCTATGCCGGAATGCTTAGTATTACGCGGTTCACAAATGACAGGAATATGAAATCCCTTGAGGAAAAAGTTATGTTTCGGCTAAATGATGATTATTTAAGTCTTTTTATTTTAGCCGTAATCTGCGGTTTTATAGTTGCCGCCGCTTGCCTTACCGTGAAATTCCTGTCCGAAAACAGGGGAGCGGCGCTGGCGCTTTCGGTTATTTTCATTGCGGTGTTTGTAATCTGCGGGTTTGAGCATATTGTGGCTGATATTTTCTTTTTTACCCTTTACGCCTACAACTTCGGGTTTGAACCGGTGATGCTCCCAATGCTTTTGGTCGTAGCGGTAGGGAATCTTGTCGGGGGAATCGGGACGGGGTATTTGGCTTATTACAACAGAAAGAAGGCTTAGTAAAGCTCTTTACAATATTATTTTGAACATCTTTAAAGGGGATTGCGTTGCTACGACAGCGCAATCCCCTTTAAAGACATTAGGTTTTTGTTTTAAGTGCCTTATAATAACGCCGAATCGCGCGTGAGCTATTTGCCCCTTTTTTTATCGTCTCCCGCCTTATGGCGGCTTGCGGATTGTTTTTTTGCGTTTCTGCCCTCTCCGTCAAGTGCGCTTTCGGCGAAGGTGTTACCTCCGTTTGCTTTTTGTTTGCGGATTTCCTTGGGGTCAATTTGGCTGTCTTTTGCCATTTTTTAGTATCTCCTTTTTGTTAATTATATTAATATAATTAACAAAATTCATGATAATATCCCAAGTTCCTTTGCTCTTACAATCGCGTCGGGAGCGTTGTTGACCTCAAGTTTCCTGTAGGCAATTTTTGTATGGTATCTTACAGTGTTTATACTTACGCCGGCAATCTTTACGATTTCGGCGTTTTTATATCCTTTTGACAAAAGCTCAAGGATTAAGGTCTGGCGCTTAGACAAGCTAACTCGTTCGGGTTTTAACCCGCCCGAAACGCCTTTAAAATGCTTTGATTGCTCATAAGCGGCAAAATAAACCGACTTGACGAAAGAATATAAGGAGAGGTCTTTTTCAGACTCCGGAGTCGGACTGCCCGCCTTGTCAAGCTTTCGTAAAACCGCCGAAAGCACGGGCAAAACAGCTTTCCCTTCATTTGCCGCGACCCGTATAAATCCGTAAGGCTGTAATATTGTTAATTGGTAAAGAAGCCTTTCGAGCGCTGATTTCTTTTTTCCCATAGCCCATTCTATAATTGAAATAAGCACGTTTGCTTCGGCAGTGTCGAGCAGTCTTTTAAAAGAGCGAGCCGTCTTTTCAATCGCGTAAAGCGCGCTTAGGGCTAAACTCAGCTCTCCTGTAATGATTCGGGCGCGGGCAGTGGTAAAATTCTGATAAATTTTGTAATGCACGTCGAAGTCGTTGTTATTTATAAAATTATTATTAAGCCACTGTTTTGCGGTTTTTACATCGCCGTTTAATAAGCCGTACCGTGCCTCATAGGCGGAAAAGTTGCGCTCCAAATAATGCGCGTTATTTCTCCCTATATACTCGCGAGCCTCGCTCAGGTGAAAATCATAGAGGTCTTTTTTACCTTTTATGAGTGAGGTTTCCGCCTGACCTAAAAATAAAGCGTAGGCTATTTCGGTGTCAACTCGGTCGTTTAACGCCCCCCGCGCATTTAAAAAAACTTCGGAGGCTTGACTTACCATATTCCGCTCAATCAGTAAGCCCGCGCCCACCCCCATGTAAAAGCAGTTATAATTTTTATTTTGCCGTCCTTTAAAAGCCTCGTCGGATAAAATAGCGTTTAAATTGGCGTCGGTGAAATCGCAGAAATCCCGTGAGCTTCTATGCAGAAAAGGCAGATGAAACGACACGATTCCTATTTGAAGGTTATCGGCGCTGATTGATTCGGATAGCGAGGCGATAAATTTCGGGAAATCCGAAAAATTGATTCTGTAATCAACAGAACAGCAGATTAGCGCGTTTTCAATCATACTCGGGAAACGGCTTGACAAATAGGGTAGCGAACTCTGCAATTTATCCATAAAATGCTCAAACTTAGCGGAATTGCCCATAAGGTAATGGTAGAAAACCTTGGTTACATAAAGAAACGGCAGTCTCTCGAAAATAGGCTCGGGCATTTCGACGGCAATAAAAACCTCTGAAAGCTCTATGTATTCCTCAATCGTGAAATTCTTGTCCTTAACCATTTTACTTAATGTTTCGGCGAAAACGTCAAAATCACCGCTTTTGAGGGCGTAACGCCACGCGTTTAAATTATCGTTTTTACTTAAATAATATAGCGAAGCCTTTTTGTTTAAATCGGGCTTGCTTAACTCCGGCAGATTTTCAGCGTTTTCTGACCTTTCAAGTAAAAAATCGCGGAAAAGTCCGTGAAACCTATATTCTTCAATATGAGGCAATTGGGCGCCCACTACCGAAATATTTGCGCTTTGACAGATTAAATCATTTATATATTCTTTGCAGTTTTCGGTTTGGAGCGGTAGGTCGGTTAATGCGCCGCATAACTCGGCAGTGAATTTCTCGGGAACGGCGGATTTGATTAAAAACAAACGTTGCTCATTATTTAAATTGTTCCATATATTTTTTTCGAAAAAGGCTTTGAGCAAGGGCGCTAATTTCGCGGGAACGCTATATAACGATATTCCTCCCACAGAGGACGCTCCTCCCACAGAGGACGCTCCTCCCACAGAGGACGCTCCTCCCGCAGAGGACGCTCCTCCCGCGATTATTGCGTTTAACAATGCAATCCACCCCTCGGAATAATCGCCAAGGGCTTCAATATCACGCTCGGTAGCTGAAATTCCGCAGATTTTAAGATATTCCCGAATTTCCCCCCGCGTAAGCGACAGGGAAACCGAATCTAACTCTGAAATTTTACCGGCGTTTTGCAAAACGCCGAAAGAGGCGGGCAAAATTCCGCGACTCAAAAAAAACACCGAAACATCAGGGGGCAGACGTTTTAAGACATAAGGCAGGGAATTTAAGATTTCGGCGTTTTTAATAGTATGGAAGTCGTCGGCAACGAAAATAACCCTCTTATTATGAACAGCCCTGTCAAAATTAGCCTTGGTCAGAATTTCAATTGTATATTCCACAGGGGATTCCCGAAAGGCGGGAGAAACGGCGATTTTAGAAATTTTTTCATCGTGGGGCATAACCGACAGCAGGGAAAGGCAAAAGAGCATGTAAAACAAGGCGGGGCTGTCGTCGTACTTGTCGAAAGTGCGCCACGCCGCGTTAATTCCCGATTTTTTAAGCCATAGCAGGGTTGAAACAGTCTTGCCGTAGCCGGCGGGCGCTTGTATGTATACCAATTGCCTTTTAGAAGAGGATATTCCTCCCGCAGAGGACGTTCCTCCCGCAGAGGACGTTCCTCCCGCGGCGAGGTCAAGCCGCCTTAAGAATTCCCTGCGTGGGGCGCAAAATTCCGGTAGAGCTATCGGCGGGTCGATAATGTTTTCCATAATGTAATTTCCATTCTCTTTTTTGTTGTCCCCGCCCGCGGCGGGTAAAATTTTAACAAGCAAATAATTTTAATTCAAATAAAGTATTCGGGACTATGGAGTAGTACCCCTTTAAAAATCAGGTACTCGGGGGACATTCCCCCCGTCATTATCCCTATTATACCATAATCCTCCCACATCGTCAAGCTAAATTCGCTTAAAAAACCAAAAAATATACTACATTCATTTGAAAATTTCCCAAAAAATTCACACCAAATCACTACATCAATGTAGTTGCGAACTTTTGTTAATGTTTGATATAATTAATGAGGGTTTTGTACATTTTTATATGTATTTTTACAAATTGTGAAAAAATATGCAAATTCCCGCTAAAAATTTTATAACGAACAATTATGTTTCCCACCTCTTATGGCGGCGAGTATAACTTCATAAACAAGCGGTCGAGCATATCTCCCGTTTCGTTTCAAGGTTGGCTCAGCCGTCCGCGACACAAGGAGCGGGTAACGGCTGCGGTTCTTATAGTTTTGTTCCTGTTTCAAGCTACGCGGCTTGAAAAAAATAAAAATTTTAAACAGTGAGGTAGAGTAATGCGAAATATGCGAATATCCCTGAAGCTTATAATCAGCTTCTTAATTGTCATCGCCTTATCAATAGGCGTTGGCGGTGTCGGTATCTTTGGTATGTTGCAAATCAATAACGCCGGCAGTCAAATGTACTATATGCAAACAATACCCTTATCAAACATGGCGTATGCCCTTGAGGACATTCAGAAGATTAGGGTTGACGTTAGGGAATTTCTGATTGCTTCAATGAATGAAGACTATGACAGAGTAACCGAACTGTATAACGAAACCGAGGGTTATAAAGCTACGGTGATTGAAGAACTTGACGCTTACAGACCGACAATCATTGCCCCGGAGGCACAGGCTATATTCAGTGAAGCTTATGACTTGCTTACAAAAGATTATTTCAACCATGTGACAAGGGTGGTAGAGTTTGCCAAAGCCGGGGACACCGACGCTATTTTAGCCGACATCGCCGCTATTGGTCCTACATACCTGAAAATAAATGAAGAATTCGCCTATTTGCTTGACGCCAAAATACAAGCTGCGGCTGATAACAACTACGCGAACGACGCATTGTTCACTATGATGCTGACTATAATTCTTATAGTTTTGGGTGCGGCAATTGCTATTTCTTTGTTCTTTGCTATTTACATATCCGCCATGATTTCAAAGCCGTTGCAGCCGCTTACCGCTTTCCTCGAAAAGGCGGGAAATACAGGCGATATTACCCTCTCGCAGACAGATATTGAAACAATTTCTCACTACGCCAAATTCAAAGACGAAACCGGCTCCTGTATCCGGGGGGCAAGCTCATTTGTTAAGCGTATAACCGACGTTTCTGAGGTGCTTTCGAGAATTTCACAGGGCGACCTTACGGTTGATATTCAACTTTTGTCGGAAAACGACGTAATGGGTCAGTCTGTACATAACCTGGTTAAGAACATGAACGATATGTTCGGTGAAATTAACAGCTCTTCTTCGCAGGTAGACTCGGGTGCGAAACAAATCGCAGACGGCGCGCAATCGCTTTCACAAGGCTCGACAGAGCAGGCGGCGTCAATCGAACAGCTTTCAAGTTCTGTTTCTGAAATTGCAGGACAAACCAAGGTCAACGCCGAAATGGCTGAAAAAGCCGCGTCCCTCTCCGAAGTCATTAAGGGCAACGCCGAAAAAGGCAACCGTCAAATGGACGAAATGATGGAGGCTGTAAGAGATATAAACACCGCAAGCCAAAACATAAGCAAAGTTATAAAAGTAATTGACGACATAGCGTTCCAGACCAATATCTTAGCCCTTAACGCGGCGGTAGAGGCGGCAAGAGCAGGTCAGCACGGTAAAGGATTCGCCGTTGTAGCTGAAGAAGTTCGTAACCTTGCGGCTAAAAGCGCCGAGGCGGCTAAGGAAACAGGCGACATGATTCAGAATTCTATGGAAAAAGCCGAGCTTGGTTCTCGCATTGCAAGCGAAACAGCAGTGAGCTTTACTGAGATTTCCCAAGGAATCAACGAATCCAGTCAAATTGTAAGCGAAATAGCCAAGTCTTCTAAAGAGCAGTCCATGGGCATTTCACAAATCAATATAGGCATAGACCAGGTAGCGCAGGTTGTACAACAAAACAGTGCCACCGCAGAGGAAAGTGCCGCCGCCTCGGAAGAAATGAGCGGTCAGTCGGCTATGTTGCAGGAATTGATTTCGCAGTTCAAATTAAAATACTAACCGTTAGAGTGTTGTCATTTAAATGTAAGGGCAGACAAAAGGTCTGCCCTTATTTATTTACGGCGTTTTTAGAATAAAATTAAATCGCAATACCCATAAGGGACTATACTTGCATTAAATTTTATTATATAATAGTTTTGTTATGTAATAAAATAAATATAATAATTAAATTAATATGGAGAGGGTAAAGGTACATAATGAAACACCTGAAAGTTGCACTGAAGTTAATCATCAGCTTTTCAATTGTCGCGGTTCTGACCGCAGTTGTCGGAATCACGGGAATTTTCGGTATGAGGCAGATTGAAAACGCCGGAACTTACATGTATGAAAACGTGGCAGACCCGTTGCCTTATCTCGCGAGAGTCAGCGAAACGTTACAGAATATGAGGGTTTATGTTCGTGAAATGGTTATAAGCTCTTTGACAAACGACATGGCGGGGGTTGAAGAATCGTTCAGCATAATCGCGGGCTTAATGCCTGGAATGGAAGAAAACTTAAATGCCTACAGCAAAACCCTGTATGAAGGAAGCGAGGCGCGGGAGCTTTTTGACCAAGCTCGCTCGCTGTATGAAAATGAACTTTTCGCCACGGTTATGTCAATTTATGAGGCGAGCCAAGTTAGAGATGTTCCTACCATACTTGCGCACATGCAGGTTTGCCGAACATTGAGCGATACAATTCTCGGTAATTTTGACAAATGCTTGGATTTAAAAGTAGACCAGGCGAGAGCCGCGTCCAAGGAAGCCACCGATTTAGCAAATACGCTGTTCATTGCCATCATCGCAATATTAGGGTTTGCGCTATTTGCTGTAGTATTCTTGACTTTCTACGTATCCGGTCTTATAGGTAAACCGCTTACAATGATGTCGAGAGCGCTCAAACATCTCGGAACAACAGGTAATCTCGAATGCCCCCCTGAAGTCTTGAAGAGCGCGCAGGAATGTTCTTCCTGGAGAGACGAAATCGGGGATTGCGCCCGCGGGTTCGGGTCGCTGACACAGCATTTGGGCAATATCGAGAAAACGCTGATGCTCATGTCACGCGGGGATATAACAGTTGAAGTTCAAACGCTATCCGATAGTGATAATATCGGATTATCAGTTAAGAAATTAGCCGAAAATCTTAACGGAATGTTTGGCGAAATTAACGCCTCCACTTCACAGGTAGACTCGGGTGCGAAACAAATCGCAGACGGCGCGCAATCGCTTTCACAAGGCTCAACAGAGCAGGCGGCGTCAATCGAACAGCTTTCAAGTTCTGTTTCTGAAATTGCAGGACAAACCAAGGTCAACGCCGAAATGGCTGAAAAAGCCGCGTCCCTCTCCGAAGTCATTAAGGGCAACGCCGAAAAAGGCAACCGTCAAATGGACGAAATGATGGAGGCTGTAAGAGATATAAACACCGCAAGCCAAAACATAAGCAAAGTTATAAAAGTAATTGACGACATAGCGTTCCAGACCAATATCTTAGCCCTTAACGCGGCGGTAGAGGCGGCAAGAGCAGGTCAGCACGGTAAAGGATTCGCCGTTGTAGCTGAAGAAGTTCGTAACCTTGCGGCTAAAAGCGCCGAGGCGGCTAAGGAAACAGGCGACATGATTCAGAATTCTATGGAAAAAGCCGAGCTTGGTTCTCGCATTGCAAGCGAAACAGCAGTGAGCTTTACTGAGATTTCCCAAGGAATCAACGAATCCAGTCAAATTGTAAGCGAAATAGCCAAGTCTTCTAAAGAGCAGTCCATGGGCATTTCACAAATCAATATAGGCATAGACCAGGTAGCGCAGGTTGTACAACAAAACAGTGCCACCGCAGAGGAAAGTGCCGCCGCCTCGGAAGAAATGAGCGGTCAGTCGGCTATGTTGCAAGAATTGATTTCGCAATTTAAGCTTAAATACTAAATTTTTTTAAAAATTCCCCCTGTCCATTTGACGGCGGGGGATTTTTTGTGTATAATATATTATATAAAATTACAAGGAGACTTTAATGATTAACGGAAATATTGTGCATGACAGCTTGTCGGTAAAAGACGCAATCATAAGCGCGTCAAGGCGCATGGACTTAACCTCGGAGACCGCCGAAGCGGTAATGCACGAAATTATGCAAGGAAATGCAAGCGGGATTCAAATGGCGGCGTATCTTACCGCCATGTCGGTCAAAGGTGAAACAATAGACGAAATCACAGGCTCGGCGGCGGGTATGAGAAAGCATTGCGTAAGACTTTTGCATGACATGGATGTGCTTGAAATCGTCGGTACGGGCGGCGACCATTCCGACAGCTTTAACATTTCCACAACCTCGGCAATAGTAACCTCGGCGGCGGGAATCCCTGTGGCAAAGCACGGAAACCGTGCGGCGTCAAGCAAATGCGGCGCGGCAGATGTTTTAGAGGCGCTTGGTGTAGACATTACCGTCCCGCCCGAAAAAAGCCTTCAAATGCTTAAAGAAATAAATCTTTGCTTTTTATTCGCGCAGAATTATCATATAGCCATGAAATACGTCGCACCCGTCCGAAAGGAGCTTGGCATACGCACTATATTCAACATTCTCGGACCTATTGTAAACCCTGCCGGCGCGAACATGGAGCTTCTCGGGGTTTATGAGGAATATTTAGTGGAGATTATGGCGCGGGTTTTGGCAAATTTAGGGGTAAAGAACGCTATGGTGGTTTACGGTCAGGACGGCTTTGATGAAATCTCTGTCAGTGCGCCGACCACAGTCTGCGAAGTGCGGAACGGCTGGCTTAAATCTTATGAAATTACTCCGGAACAATTCGGGCTGAAACGCTCTGATAAATCTGAACTGGAGGGCGGTACTCCGGAGGAAAACGCCAAAATAACAAGAGAAATATTAAGCGGCGGCGGCGGAGCAAAGAAAGATGCGGTTATACTTAATTCGGGGGCGGCGATTCATGTGGCAAAACCTGAAATAAGTTTAACCGAGAGCATAAACATAGCGGCGGACATTATTGAAAGCGGAAAAGGGTTGAGACAGCTTGAAAGATTTATTGCGTTTTCCAAAAGCGCGGGGTCGGATAAATGATATTGTATGAAATCGCCGAAAAAACCCGCCAAAGGGTTCTTGAACTAAAAAATAAAAGGTCGCTTTCCGTAATTAAGGAAGAAGCTTTTAGATTACCGAAGGGCAAATTTCTTTTTGAAAAAAATCTATCCGTCGATGAAGTGTCGTTTATATGTGAAGTAAAAAAAGCTTCTCCCTCAAAAGGAATCATCGCGGAGGATTTCCCCTACCTTGAAATAGCGCGGGATTATGAAGCGGCGGGGGCGGCGGCAATTTCGGTGCTTACTGAGCCGTATTGGTTTTTGGGCGCGGCTCATTATCTTACCGAAATTTCAGAGGCTGTCAATATTCCTGTTTTGCGTAAGGATTTCACGGTTGACGAATATCAGATTTACGAGGCAAAAATAATAGGCGCGTCGGCGGTGCTTTTGATTTGCGCCCTGCTTGATACTGATACTTTAAGGGAATATATAAAAATTGCCGACAGCTTGGGTTTATCGGCATTGGTTGAGGCTCATGACGAGGAGGAAGTTCATTCCGCGTTAGACGCGGGGGCAAGAATAATCGGTGTGAACAACCGCAACTTAAAAACCTTTGAGGTAAACATGCAAACCTGTGTAAATTTACGCAAATTAGTACCTGAAAACATTATTTTCGTCGCCGAAAGCGGTATAAAAACCCGCGAGGATATATTAGCCTTGGGCAAAATCGACGCGGTATTAATAGGCGAAACCCTAATGCGAAGCGCGGATATAAAAGTGGAGTTAAACGCTTTGAAAGGTATAAAAAAATAATATGAAAATCAAAATTTGCGGCTTGAGGAATTTAGAAGATGTTTACGCTGTAAATGAAGCGATGCCTGATTATATCGGATTTATTTTTGTAAAAAGCAGCAAGCGGTATATAACACCCGATTGTGCCGCGCATATCTATGATAGACTTAACAAAGAAATTTTAAAAGTCGGGGTTTTTGTTAATGCAAATATTGATACAATCGCAAGTATTATGCGTAAAAATATTATTGATATTATTCAGCTTCATGGTGATGAGGATAACGATTATATAAAAAATTTGCGCTCAAAAACAAAAGCTAAAATAATCAAGGCTGTTTCCGTGAATTCACCTGAAGATTTGGTAGGGATTTATAATATTAAGTCTGATTATATATTGCTTGATAACGGCAAAGGCGGTACGGGAAAAACCTTTGATTGGTCGCTTTTCCCAAAGGATATGCACCATAAAATATTCCTTGCGGGAGGTATATCATTTGAAAACATAGACGCGGCTGTTTCTCTCAGTCCGTATTGTATAGACGTAAGTAGCGGCGTTGAAACAGACGGGATAAAAGATAGGAAAAAAATAATAAAAATCGTAAAAATCTGTAAGGGCGGCAATCTGCCGCCCGGAAAGGGAAATAAATGAACAATAAGAGCGGACGAGCCGTCGGCAGATTCGGAGAATTCGGCGGGCAGTATATACCCGAAACGCTTATGAACGAGCTGATTCGTCTTGAAGAAAATTACAATCACTATAAAAATGATACGGATTTTAATAATGAGCTTGACGCCTTGTTAAAAGATTACGCGGGCAGACCGTCTTTGCTTTATTACGCCGGCAAGATGACTGAAGATTTGGGTGGCGCAAGGATTTATTTAAAGCGGGAAGACCTGAACCACACCGGTTCTCATAAAATCAATAACGTGTTGGGGCAATGCCTTTTAGCCAAAAAAATGGGAAAAACACGTGTAATAGCCGAAACCGGCGCAGGTCAGCACGGCGTAGCAACGGCAACGGCGGCGGCACTTTTGGGTATGGAGTGCGAAGTTTTTATGGGTAAGGAGGATACCGAGCGTCAGGCGCTCAACGTCTACCGTATGGAACTGCTCGGAGCTAAAGTTTATCCTGTCACAAGCGGCACAATGACCCTTAAAGACGCGGTAAACGAAACCCTGCGCGAATGGACGCGGCGGGCGGACGACACCCATTATGTTCTTGGCTCGGTGATGGGACCGCACCCGTTCCCGACAATCGTCAGGGATTTTCAAAGTGTAATAAGCAAAGAGGCGCGGGAGCAGATTCTCATATATGAAAATAAGCTTCCGAGCGCGGTTATAGCCTGCGTCGGTGGGGGAAGCAACGCAATGGGTATGTTTTATAGTTTCATTGAGGATAAAGAAGTCCGTTTAATTGGTTGCGAGGCGGCGGGAGAAGGCATTGAAACCGGTAAACATGCCGCTACCCTAACAACGGGCGAAAGGGGTGTGTTCCACGGTATGAAGAGTTATTTCTGCCAGGATGAGAACGGACAAATCGCTCCTGTTTATTCGATTTCAGCGGGATTGGATTATCCCGGGATAGGTCCGGAACATGCCTATTTAAGAGATTGCGGACGCGCCGAATACGCCCCTGTTACCGATGAAGAGGCGGTTTCGGCTTTTGAGTATCTTTCATGCACGGAGGGAATAATTTGCGCCATTGAGTCAGCGCACGCAGTCGCGCATCTGCGTAAAATTGCGAAAGATTTCGGAAAAGATGAAAGTATTATAGTCTGCCTTTCGGGGCGGGGGGACAAAGACGTAGAGGCAATCGCAAAATATAGAGGAAAAATGTAATATAATTCCGAGAAGTTCTGATAATTAAAAACAAATAAGACGGCTACTGCCGTCTTATTTTTCTTATAAAATTTATCAGGTTTGTACACACAAATTACCTGAATGATTCGCATCGGTTATGCGGTGGAAGTGTTTTTTCATGACTTCGCCCCAGGTTTGCTTATTTATTGCTGGGAAGTGGATAATCGAGCGACTTTCCGCCTTGCGTTCTTCTGTTACGTTTATATTCCAGCTTGTGACATTGCCATCGGCATCAATAATTGAGCCGTGAGCTATAAGCTGAACCCCGCGTTTGTTTTCATAGTTACTTTCATAAGCCGCGATTCCGCTTTTGGCGTCTAAAAGATAGGCGATATATTTCAACATTTCGTCGGGGGATTCCACCATTCTGTTAAGTACGCTGATATTTATTGCCACATTGCGGGCGCCTCTGCCGTTAAAGGGGGCAGTATCGGTGGTAATATTCCAATCGGGCATCATTTGTCTGATACATTCCAAAACGCCGCAAATAGAAGTTTTTTCGTTTTTATGTATATTTTCACTCACGCTTTTAGCCTGCTCGTAAGAAGCGTAGGAAACCCAGAAACCGTTAATGTTGATGTTGTTCATGATGTTGTTCCTTTCTGTTTTGTTTTTTATATCAAATTTTAGAGTTTTTGTGTTCTGTAACTATAATATCGGCAATTAGTGCCGAAACTTTAGGTCAAAAATAAATATTTTTTACAAGTTGGCAAATGCTCTGAACACTAAAACCCCCCCGTTAAACCCTGCGCAGAAAACAATCCCCGTAACCGTCGGAATCAAAAACGACAGAGCCGTCCACTTGACGCTTTTAGTTTCCTTTAATATAGTCAGGCAGGTGGTGGAGCAGGGAAAGTGCATAAGTGTGAAAAGTATTACCGAGACTGCCGTAACCCAGGTCCAGCCGTTTTGTATAAAAAGACGGTTTATTTGCGAAAGCTCGGTTAATTCAATGAGCGTATCGGTTGAAAGATAGCACATCATGATTATGGGCAAAACGATTTCGTTTGCGGGGAAACCGAGAATAAAGCCGAGGATTATAACCCCGTCCATGCCAAGCGCCCGCCCGAAAGGGTCAAGCGCACCCGATATGACGTAAAGCAGGGAATTGCTTTCAGCACCGACGTGAACATTGGCTAAAACCCATATAACCAGCCCCGCCGGCGCCGCGACAATAACGGCGCGCCCAAGCACAAAAAGCGTGCGGTCTAAAATTGAGCGGATTAATACCTTTACAATTTGAGGGCGGCGGTAAGGGGGCAATTCCAGCGTAAAGGAGCTTGGCATGCCTTTAAGTATAGTCGCGGAGAGCAGGCGGGATATTAAAAGGGTTACGGCTACCCCTAAAATTATAACCGCAGTCAGAATCAGTGCCGGCAATGCTGTTCCCATAAATCCCTCAGCCATTCCCGTGAAAAACAAAGCCATTATAATAATAAGCAGAGGGAATCTGCCATTACAAGGGACGAAGACATTGGTTATAATGGCAATCAGCCGTTCACGGGGGCTGTCTATAATGCGGGCGCCAATTACGCCGCAGGCGTTGCAGCCGAAGCCCATAGCCATAGTAAGCGCCTGTTTTCCGCAGGCACGGGCTTTTTTAAAAAAACGGTCTAAATTGAACGCGATTCGGGGAAGATAGCCTAAATCTTCAAGCAAGGTGAAAAGCGGGAAGAAAATTGCCATAGGCGGTAGCATAACCGACACAACCCAAGCTAAGACCGAATAAACACCGTTAATCAAGAGAGAACAAAGCCAATCCGGAGTTTTTATAAAAATCAGAAAATCTGTGAGTACTGTTTTAAAGCGGGCGAAAAGCCCCGTCAATAACTCGGAAGGGTAATTCGAGCCTGTAATAGTAAGCCAGAAAATTAGTACAAAAAATAAAATCATGACCGGGAAACCGGTCAGTTTGTTGGTTAAAAAACGGTCAATTTTCCTGTCACATAGCTTACTTATATCTTCAAAGGAAACACATTCGGCATGAATTTTTTCGGCGGCTGAAACGAATACGGACACAAGAATGTCATCGTATTCTTCGGCGTTTATTTGGTTGTATGTTTCATTTTCGGAAAATCTTTTTTTGGCTTTTTCGAGCATTTTTTGAACATTCGGGTCTTCGGTTACTATTTTATGCGGCGGCGGGTCTGCGGTGACAGTCCGGGAAGTCATTTCATATACGGCGTCCAATAAATCCCCTAAACCTTTTTTCTTTCTCGCGGTGGTTAATATGACTGGAACGCCGAGCAATTCCGATAATCTCAAGAAGTTTATATTTATGCCTTTTCGCTTTGCTTCGTCCATGAAATTAACGCAGACAATAACCCGAGGCGCGATTTCGAGAATCTGTAAAACAAGATTAAGATTGCGTTCAAGGCAGGAAGCATCGCAAATCACTATTATACAGGCGTCTTTATTTTGCTCTATGTAATCACGGGCGATTTCTTCCTCACGCGAACGTGCCATGAGTGAATATGTGCCAGGCAGGTCGGTGATTTTGTATTCTTTATCTTTGTGTATACGCACGCCGTATGCAAGCTCGACAGTTTTGCCTGACCAGTTGCCGGTGTGTTGCTTTAGTCCTGTGAGGGAATTAAAAATCGTCGATTTTCCTACGTTTGGGTTTCCTGAAAGAATTATTTCGTCCTTCACGACAACAAGCCCTCCTTTATAAATCCTTTTAAAAGCGTATGAGAAGAACGAGCTAAAAATGCAAAAAAATGATATAAATATAAAAATTAATGATAAACATTAAAAAAATGTTGACAAACATAAAACTATATGTTATAATAAGTTCAGAAGAAAAATTTTGGAGGTTTATTATGAACGCAAAAAAAACAGAAAAAATCAGGAACATAAGCAAAATACTGCACATCTTCGCGAATATCGGCGGCGTAATACTTATCGCGGGAATTGGGGTAATAGTCTTTTTTATCATTAACCCGCCGCCCGAATTTTATCTGAACTTGAATTTCCCCGACGGCACAGTAAAACAACCGCTCGGCATAACTTTGGGGCAGTTTCGGTTTTTATTGTCAATAACAGCTTTTGTCTGCGGATATATGTCGGTGATGTACTTTGCGGCAGGTTCAATATTCAGGCAAATAAGCCGTGACAATACGCCGTTTTCAATGGAGCGGGTTAAAAACTTAAAGTTTATAGCGATATTGGCAATCGCTTTTAACGTAGCATTTGCGGCTGTTTTGTACTGCCTTGCCTTAATATTCGAGTACGGCGTGGAACTGCAACAGCAATCCGATGAAACGCTGTAGGGGGGGGATTATGGCTATAATTTTACGACTTGACAGAATGATGGCTGACCGCAAAATTTCATTAAACCAACTTTCGGAAAAGGTCGGGATTGCCAATGTCAACCTTTCAAACATAAAAACGGGAAAAATAAGCGCCATTCGTTTTTCAACCCTTGACAAAATCTGCGAGGTGCTTGAATGTCAGCCGGGCGATATACTCGAATACAAAAGAGAAGTTAAAAAATGATACTGTCTGCTTTTATGAATTCTGTTTTTTGGTAATAATTTTTGCACGGAATAGTGTCTTATTCCACATAGGGAATCTTCCCGGCGTTAGCAATAACGGTTTTTGCCGAAATTTTACCGATAAACCCCTGCGCTTTTAAGCGCAGGGGTTTACTTTTTGCCAATATCCAGTAATCACCAAATCTTAAACAGCAGAGCTTTAGCTACGACGTTTTTCTTTTGGAATCCACCTTTGAAGTATGTCGCCGAGTTGGTCAATCATGATAGGTTTTGCAAGAAAATCATTCATTCCCTGTTCTATTAAATATTCACGCGTACCCGTATCAGCATCGGCGGTCAGCGCGATAATAGGCAGATTGGCATAAACCCCGCCGAGTTCGCGTATTAACTTCATGGTTTTTACGCCGTCCATTTCGGGCATGGCGCGGTCCATGAAAATAATATCGTATTTATTTTTTTCAGCAAGGGTAAGCGCCTCCCGTCCGGAAACGGCAATATCACACTTAATCCCGTAAAGCGTTGAAACAAGCCCTTCGGTCATTTGGAGATTTATTTCGTTATCGTCAACCACCAGCGCACGGGTATCTTTGCTGAAATACATATTGGAATCAATAGCTTTTACCTTCAAGTTGTTTTTGTCGCCGGGTATTTGGGGTATTGTCACCATAAAAACGCTACCTATCCCGCGCTGACTGTCAACGCTTATATCGCCTTTCATTAAATCAATTAGCTTTTTTGAAATAGGAAGTCCCAACACTGTTATATTATCGGTGTTGGCGGTACGCGTTTCGGCGTCTGATTTTTCGGATTGATTAAATTCGTCAAACAGATTGGGCATACGTTCAGGCTTTATACCTTTTCCACTGTCGCGTATTTCAAATGAAATTTTATCACTGTTTATAATCACTTTAAATGAAATAAAGCCTTTTTCGGTAAACATGACCGAGTTGCCTATAATATTGATTAAAACCCGCCTTAGCCTTGCATCGTCTCCGTAAAGACAGGTGGGAAGTTCTCCCGCGATACTGAATTTGTATTCCAATTTCTTGCTTTCCGTCATAAACCGCGCAAGGGAGCTGACGCCGTCAATCAACTGAACGAAATTATAGTCGCGGGGTGAAAGCGTCATTTTGCCCGACGTTAAGTCCGACAAATCCAAAATGTCGTTTATAGTGCAAAACAGTGAATCGGCTGAAAATTTTATATTACTTATATATTTTTTTTGTGTTTCGGAAAGAGGGGAACGCTGTTCTTCAATCAGGAGAACTTGTGTCAAGCCGAGAATCGAATTCATGGAGGTTCGTATTTTATGCGACACATTGTTGATATAAGCCGTTTCCGCGTTGCGGGAAACGTTAAGCTTTTCTTTTTCAAGCGCTGTTTTCAGATTTTCGCTCAAAACTTCATGTTCCCGCCGTGCCGTTTCTTCGGTTGACGCTCTTGCTTGCTTTAAGGAGTCGTTTAAGATTTTAGTAACCAAAACAGCACCGAGCACCGCCAAAATGATTCCCGCCGCGCCAAGGTAAACAAAAGTGCGCGTAACAGCCGTATACGGTGCTAAAAGCAGAGCCGACGGAATATCAATAAAGACGTAAAAATGCTCATTGGGGAAACTGTAATAGACGGGAGTCATTCCAAAATAAGATTTTTCGCCTGAAAATACCGAGTTATATTCATCTATAAAAGCCGTTCCGTGGTAATACATGAATTCCGAAAATCTTCCCACAGGTTGAATCGAGTTATTTTCAAGCACAAGCGAGCTTATATTTTTACCTGTAAATTCCGGATTGACGGCGTAAAAAATTTCGCCGTCTTCAGCGATAAGCAGTAGGTTTACGCCGCTTTCTTCTTCAAAAGGGCTACTGAAATTTAAACCTGAATTCTCATTTATAACATCAGGAATAACGCTGTCTGTTGCGTCTTGCAATGCAATGAGCTGCAATTCGACAACAGCTTTAGCGTATAATGTTTTGTACAGGACGGTATTTTCAGCTTCGGCTCTTACCGTCTGCTCAATTGTTTTATTAATTGCGACAGCTGAAAGCGATAAACTCAGCACAAGCGGTAAAACTGCCGCAATTAATACCTTGACGAAAATTGAAAGTTTCATAAAATTTTTCTTACTGCCTTATATTTCTTTGCATCGAAAGCAACACCCTCGCTCTTTATAAGCTTGAATACAAAAGTCCGCAAATTTATGACTTTGAGATTTTTTCAAATTCCTTATGATGCTTTTTAAAAATTTCAATTAAATGAGGGTCAAAGTGCTGTCCGCTGTCGTCGGAGATGATTTTCGCAGATTCCTCATGTGAGAAAGGCTCTTTGTACGGTCTTTTTGAGGTCAGGGCGTCGTAGACGTCGGCAATTGCTACAATCCGCGCCGAAAGCGGAATTTCAGCCTCTTTAAGACCACGGGGATAGCCGTTGCCGTTCCACTTTTCATGGTGGTTGTAGGTTATGTCGCATGCAGTTTTTAAAAAGTTATCGCTGTTGACAATGTGACTGCCCTCGCTGTGGGTTATGTTGTTGGTTTCAAGCATTTTCATATTATCCATTGCGCCTGAAAGCAGTTTTTCACCCTCTGTGGTATGGGTTTTTATAATCTCAAACTCGAAAGGCTCAAGTTTTCCGGGTTTCAGCAATATACCGTCGGGAATGGCGATTTTACCAAGGTCGTGAAGCTTTGCGGACTTGATTATATCATTACCCTGGTCTTTGGTCAGGTTATAACCGTCCGAAGGGTTTAAAAGCAACTCGTCAACTATGATTCTTACGAATTCGGTAGTACGTTCAATATGACAGCCGGTTTCGGAATCGCGCATTTCGGTGACGCGGGCAAGTAGGTTTAGGGTTACGTCTTCTCTTAATTTTAAAAGAGTCAGCGCCTCGTTTAGGTCGTGTGTTCTTTCCCGAACTAACTTTTCAAGGTTTTTTCTGTAATTTTGAAGCTCAAGCTGATTGCCGAGCCTTGTAAGTAAAACCTCGGGGCGTATTGGCTTGGTTATGTAATCTAACGCGCCTGTTCGCAATGCCTGTACTTCGTCATCGCCCTCAGCCGAGCCGGTCAGAAATATTACTGGGATTTCTTTTAATACCCGGTCGGCTAAAACTGCCTCAAGCATTTGCAACCCCGTCATTTCCGGCATGTTGAAGTCAACTAAAATAAGGTCGGCAGGGTTAGCTTTGAGTTCTTTCAAAGCCGCTTTAGCGCAGTCAAATGATTTTACAATATAGTCTTTTGCTAATATTGTTTCAACGTGTTCGCGTATTATTTTGTCATCGTCTACGGCGAAAATTATAGGTTTTCGGGGAAATATCATGTATTGCACCTCACAAAAATAAATAATTATCCGGTCAGTTACTATTGAAATTAATGCGAAATATCTCGCAAATTCTTATTTCATAGTATATTGTACCATATTTATTATATTATTTCAAGAACAAATGTTTAAAAAATGTTAATTAATTGCATGAAAAGGGGAAATTTTCTTAATATCAGGCACGGGTACTCAAAAATATTGACTAAAAATGCCAAATGTGCTATACTGTTATTTGTTGGGAATTTGCACTATGGTAGAGAGTTTGGGGGACATTATGAATTACAGGCTTAATTTTAAAAACGGCGAAAAAGTTTCACTGCTTGGGTTCGGCTGTATGCGTTTTCCCAAGGATTTTGCCGACGCTGAAAAAATGGTTGTTACGGCGGTCGAAAACGGCGTGAATTATTTCGACACGGCGTATATTTATCCCGGAAGTGAGGTTACTCTCGGTAAAATCACAGAAAAAAACGACCTGCGTAGCAGAATAAATATAGCAACTAAATTGCCGACTTTTTTTGTCAAGAAATCCTCCGACTTCGACAAATATTTTAAAGGCTCGTTGGAGCGTCTTCGCACAGATTATATAGACTATTATCTTATGCACATGTTGAGCGGTCCTGAAAGTTGGTACAGGTTGGTTGGCTTGGGTATAAAAGAGTGGATTGAGGAGAAAAAGAAAAGCGGCAAAATTAAGAATCTCGGGTTTTCCTATCACGGTGGCGCGGACGGTTTTAAGGCGCTCTTAGACGCTTACGACTGGGATTTTACCATGATTCAGTATAATTATTTCGATGAAAATAATCAGGCGGGAAAAAGCGGGTTACTTTACGCAGAGAAAAAGGGAATCCCCGTAATTGTAATGGAACCGCTACGCGGTGGTAAGCTTGCCGTTGGACTGCCTGAAGGTGCGCTGAAATTATTTGCTGAGCGGGGAGCTGAATATTCCCCCGCCGAATGGGCTTTAAGATGGGTTTTCAGTCATTATGAGGTACTTACGGTACTTTCGGGAATGAGCAGTCTTGAAGTCTTGGAGGAAAATATTATAACCGCCTCAGACGAGGAAACTTATGAAATTTCGTTGTTGCAGTCGGATATGTTTGATGATGCGAGAGAGCTTATCATGGGGAAAACAAGGGTTTCCTGCACAAGCTGCGGTTATTGTATGCCCTGTAATTTCGGGGTTGATATACCACTTTGCTTTTCTCTTTATAACGATATTGAAATTGAGGGCGGTTTTAAGGCTTTTATTAACTATGTGCAGTGTGCGGGCGCTTATAGGGCTTCACTTTGCACCAATTGCAGAAAGTGCATTCCGCTTTGCCCGCAGGGAATCAGAATATCGGACGAACTGAAACAGGTAAAGAAAACCTTTGAGGGCGGTATATATAAGCCTCTGGGTGCGATTATAAGAAAGTTAATGAAGACCCCCAATTCGAGACAGACAAAATAATTAAGAACCTAAAGTGAAGAAAGGCAACGATTACAACCATGACAGATAAACTTGAAATGGCGGGAAAACGCTATGAGGAAATCAATCAAAAGCTTTCGGACGCCGAGGTCATAAATGACCAGGAGCTTTATAAAACCCTTATGCGGGAGCATAAGGCGCTGACCCCGATTGTGGATAAGTACATGGAATTAAAAAATGCACGGGACGAATTTGAGGAAGCCAAACTTATGTTAAGCGAGGGCGGACTTGACGCCGAGCTAAAAGAAATGGCACAGTTACAGCTTGACGAAAGCAAAGAAAAAATCTTCCGCTTTGAGGAAGAGCTTAAAATTCTGTTGCTTCCGTGCGACCCGGACGATGACAGAAGTGTTATTATAGAAATACGCGGCGGAGCGGGCGGTGATGAAGCCGCGCTTTTTGCCAATTCACTGTACAGAATGTACACAATGTACGCTCAGGTAAAAGGCTGGAAAGTTGAAATAATTAACTCCAACCCCACCGAACTCGGCGGTTTTAAAGAAGTAGGCTTTTCGGTACAGGGCGAAGGAGTTTACGCCAAAATGAAGTATGAGAGCGGGGTTCACAGGGTTCAGCGTGTGCCGGAAACCGAGGCGCAGGGCAGGGTTCACACCTCCACTATAACCGTGGCGGTACTGCCTGAGGTAGAGGAGGTTGACGTTGAAATCAATCCTGCCGATTTGGTTTTCCAGACTTTTCGCGCGGGCGGCGCGGGCGGTCAGCATGTGAATAAAACCGAGTCGGCAATCCGTATAATCCATCAGCCGTCGGGAATTGTGGTTGAGTGCCAGGAGGAGCGCAGTCAGCATAAAAATAAAGATAAGGCAATGAAAATGCTGTACAGTAAGCTTTATGATGCGGCAATCTCTGAGCAAACGGGTAAAATCGCCGAACAGCGTAAAATTCAGGTCGGCACGGGTGACCGCTCGGAGCGCATCAGGACCTATAATTACCCTCAGGGGCGGGTTACAGACCACAGAATCGGCTTAACTCTTTATAAGCTAATCAACATTATGAACGGGGACTGCGACGAGGTTTTTGACGCGCTTAGAATTGCTGACCAGACGGCGAAATTGGCAAACGTGCAGGAGGGGTAAAGCAATGAAATTCAAGTCAAAAATCGATTGGTACATTCACGTATTGTTCATACGTCATTTATATTTCGCCGAAAAATAAGCAAGAATTTTTAAGATTATTGGAAGAAAAAATAAATGAATACAATAATAAAAAAAGCCGATGAAACTTCAATAGCCAAAGCGGTGGAATTGCTTCAGTCGGGGGAAATTGTTGCGATTCCAACCGAGACCGTCTACGGGCTTGCCGCAAACGCCCTTAATTCTGCGGCAATTGAAAAAATCTTCGCCGCCAAAGGCAGACCCCGCGACAATCCGCTAATCGTTCATGTTACGGATTTGGAAATGGCAAAGGGTTTAGGGTTGGAAATACCGGCGATTGCGGAGGAATTAGCGGAAAAATTTTGGGCTGGACCCTTAACCATGATATTTCGTCGGACAGTCGGCAGCGTTATACCCGAAGAAATAAGTTGCGGTTTGGACACTGCGGCGGTACGGGTTCCGAATAATCCTGCGGCATTGGAAATAATAAGACATTGCGGTGTCCCGCTTGCCGCGCCGTCGGCGAATGTTTCGGGAAGTCCCAGTCCTACCAAAGCAGGGCATGTTTTCGCCGACTTAAACGGTAAAATCCCGCTCATAATCGACGGGGGGACTTGCTCCTGCGGGGTGGAAAGCACGGTGATTGCGTTTGAAGATGATAAAAAAATCAGGATTTTGCGCCCCGGTGCGGTTACGGCAGAGGAATTAGGTAAATTTGCCGAAATAATTATTGATGAAGTGGTTCTCGGAAAAAATAAGGGCGGCGGTTCGCCGCCGAGAAGTCCGGGAACAGCGTATAAGCATTATTCCCCAAAAGCCGAAGTGATTGCCGTGATTGCTGAAAGTGGGGAAGAATTCGCGAAATATGTTGACGCAAATAAAAAAGAAAGCGATTTCAAACTGACTTTTTCAGACTATGCCGACCAAGGGGCAAAAATACTGTTCGCAAAACTGCGTGAGCTTGACGAGTTTGGCGCAAAGCGGATTTTTGTGAGGTTGCCGAAACCTGAGGGAATCGGACTTGCGGTGTACAACAGGTTGGTGAGAGCGGCAGAGTTTAATGTGGTGCGGCTTAGTTGATTTCAAAGAAAATATATTTTACGGGAGGCGGAAGATGAAAAAGCTTATATTTATCATGATTTTTTGCTTATTAATAACCGCTTGCACGAAAAATACAGAACAGCTTGACGAAGTCCGCGGGGCACGCCTTTATGAGCAATACGGCGAAATAATAGTCGTAGCTACCCAAACCGATATAACAGAATACGAAACCGCCGAAACCCAAGCAATTGAAATTGAAGAATACGCAGTCGAAACGATTGAAATTTCCGCCACATTTGAACGCGGGAACAGCGCAAGCAATATTCAAAACAGCGGTACGACGGCATACGACGGCGATTGGATTTATTTCACTAATCAAAGTAAAGATTTGGAAGTTGACCGCCGCTTATTTAAAATGCGCGAGGATGGCTCCGAGAAAACGCAATTAAACGACGATTGGAGTTTTTACATAAATGTAGCCAATGACTGGGTTTATTACAGCAATTGGACGGAGGACGGATATATTTATAAAGTCCGTACCGACGGTTCAGAGCGCACACAGATTAACAGCGACCAAAGCGATTATGTTACCTTAGTTGGAGATTGGATTTATTATTGCATTCCCGCAAATAAAGGTCGAGATGACGCTTCCGGAGATTACGGCATTTATAAAATTCGTACCGACGGAACCGAAAGAACCTGTATTGCCGCCGTTTATTGTTATTATTTAAGCGTTTATAGCGACCTGATTTATTATTCAGCCGGAATTTCAGACGGTTCGCGCATTTATCAGGACGGCGCTTATAAAATTCGTACTGACGGAACGGAAAATACTAAAATAATCGACGGTGCGGTAGGCGGTATCGTTACAGACGGCGGGTGGATTTATTATGTCGGCGGACGTAGTGATGCAGTGCCGATTGCCGCCTCGTCAATTGACTCTGCTCAAAGCGGCGCGATATACGGTCTTTACAGAATTCCGACGGACATAAACGCACAGGCGGTTTTACTCAGCGAAAACGATATAGCGTATTTCAATGTACATGAAGACTTTATATTTTACAGTAATTGGAGCGACGGTTGGAATTTATACAGAATGAATACAGACGGTTCGGAAAATATAAAATTATGCGACGTCAGAGCGCTCAATATTACGGTGCAGGGCGATCGGGTTTATTTTTGGAGCACCTCAACTACTAATTGCCGCATACGCTTTGACGGAAGCGAATTAGAACAGCTTTATTGAATATTATAACATATAAGGCTCTTAAAGGCGAAACAATGATAAATTTTAACGAATTAAATATAATCGGTCTCACCGGCATGTCCGGCTCGGGTAAAACCTCTGCCTCTAAGATTTTCGCAGAGAACGGCTTTTGTGTAATCGACTGCGATAAGCAAGCAAGGCGGGTAATTTCACAACCGCCCTGTGCCGATGCGGTAAGATGCGTCTTCCCCGAGGGCTATTCGGATAATGGTGAATTCGACCGTATTAAAATGGCGGGATTAGTTTTTTCCGACAGGGAGAAATTAGCCCGTTATGAGAAAATCGTCTTTCCGTATGTAATTTACGATATAAATTTTTATATCTTAAATCAAGCCCAAAACGGTGGGCGCAATTTCTTGCTTGATGCCCCCACGCTTTATCAAAGTGGCGCGGATGATTTATGCAGTAAAATTTTAGCGGTAGTTTCCGATATGGAAATATGCGTCAGGCGAATTATAAAAAGGGACGGAATTCATAGGGAAAGCGCCGTTATGAGATTGAACGCTCAACCGAGCGTGGATTTTTATAAGGAAAAAGCCGATTTTATTATAAGCAATGACGGCGATGAAGAAAGTTTTTTAAAGAGAATTTTTGAAATAATTGAGACGCTGAAGGTAGGGCGGGGTATTCACGCCCGCTATTAAGGGTAGATTTAATGACATTAAAAAAAACAAAAAGAAAAAAGAAGTTTTCCGTGACGGCGATTATCATAACGTTTCTTATTATCGCCATCATAGCGGTCTTGGGGAAGACGTTATATGATTATCTTGAATGGCGCTATCTTCTCAATACCCACCCGATTGAGTACTCCGAATATGTAGAGAAATACGCACGAGAATACGAGATTGATAAATTTTTGCTTTACGCCGTAATAAAGACCGAAAGCGGTTTCAAATCCGACGCTGTATCTAATATGGGGGCGCGGGGCTTAATGCAGATTATGGAAGAAACCTATAACTGGCTCAAAAAATACAGATTTTACGAAGACGGGCTTGATTTTGACGATATGTTTATACCGAGTGAAAATATACGGTTCGGTTCTTATTTAATCCGGTATCATCTTAATCAGTATAACGGCGACATGGTATGCGCGACAGCGGCATATTTCGTAGGAGACCAACGTGTGAACGGCTGGCTTGCCGATAGCAGATTTTCTTCTGATGGCAAAACCCTTAAAGAAGTTCCCGACCCTCAAACAAAGCATTATGTTAATAAGGTCAAAACTGCGTATGATAATTATATTATGTTGTATAATTAATTTAAATGAAAGGACAAAAAACAATGGCTAATCAAGATAATAAAAAAAGCAAATCCAAAGATTTGCAGGAAAAACTTTTTCTGCAAAGAAAAAACACCGCTAAAATCTTCACACAAGAAGAGCAGAAAAAAGCCGATAAATTCTGCGAGGGGTATAAAAGTTTCCTCAATGTGGCAAAAACCGAGCGCGAGGCGGTTGAGCAGGCGGTTGAGGCTTGCATAAAGGCGGGTTTTTCAGAGTTTGAAATCGGCAAAAAATATAAAGTCGGCGATAAAGTCTACAAGCTTAACCGCCAAAAAAGCGTAATCGCCGCCGTAATCGGTAAAGATGATTTGAAAAACGGCGTAAATTTATTAGCGGCGCATATAGATTCGCCTCGCTTAGATTTAAAACAGCGTCCGCTTTATGAGGAGGCGGAGCTTGCCTATTTTAAAACCCATTATTACGGCGGAATTAAGAAATATCAGTGGACTGCCGTCCCGCTTGCTCTGCATGGCGTAATCGTGAAATCAGACCTGTCGGTTGTAAAAGTCAATATAGGCGAAGACGCCGCCGACCCTGTTTTCGCGGTTACGGATTTATTGCCGCATCTTGCCGAGGAACAGTATAAACGACCCGCAAATCAACTAATAAAAGGGGAGGAGTTGAATATTCTAATCGGCTCTCGTCCTTTTAAAGAGGACGATGGAAACGACCCCGCCGGCGGGAGTAATCTTGTAAAGCTTAATATTATGAAGCTTTTAAATGAAAAATACGGTCTGAACGAAGCCGATTTTTTAAGCGCGGAGCTTGAATTAGTGCCGGCGTTTAAGGCGTGCGATGTAGGGTTTGACCGTTCGCTTATAGGTTCTTACGGACAGGACGACAGGGTTTGCGCCTATACCGCCCTGAAAGCCCTTTTAGACTTAAAGAAAGCCCCGAAAAGGACGGCGGTTGTTATCTTAACCGATAAGGAGGAAGTGGGCAGCGACGGAAATACAGGGCTTAAATCCTCCTATTTGGAATTTTTCCTTAACGATTTGGCAGATATGCAAAACCTGCCTGTTCGAACGCTTTTGAGTAATTCAAAATGCCTTTCAGCCGATGTAAACGTAGGTTTCGACCCGACATTCCCCGATGTGAATGAAAAATTAAACGTAGCCTATTTAAACTACGGCGTGGCTGTGACAAAGTTTACCGGTTCGCGCGGCAAGTCCGGAACCAGTGACGCCAGCGCGGAATTTACGGCAGAAGTAAGGAAATTGTTTGACGACAACAAAATAGCCTGGCAGACGGGCGAACTCGGCAAGGTTGACCTCGGCGGCGGCGGGACGGTAGCTATGTTTTTAGCTAACCTAAACATTGACGTTATTGACGTTGGCGTGCCTGTGCTTTCAATGCACGCGCCGCTTGAAATTACGGCTAAGAATGACGTTTATACGGCATATAAGGCTTTCGGGGTATTTATTGCAGGGGAGTAGTTTGAAACATTTAATTGTACAGGCGAGTTAAAAGCAATTTGCTACGCTTATTCTTTTTTGATTTGCAGTGTGGCAGTACAATTTATATCAAATATCAAGACGTTAGGCAAAATCGGTTTCATCAGCCTTTTGAGCCTTTTAAAAGAAAGGAAGGTAATAACTATGGACGCAATTATGAAAGCAAGAGAACTCGGTAAAGCAATTCAGGGAGACGCGAGATTTAAGGCATATTTCGCCGCCAAAGAAAAAAACGATACCGACGAGGGTTTGCAGAACCTTATCGGTGAGTTTAATTTACAGCGGGAAAATTTGAGCATGGAGATTTCAAAGCCCGATGAGGAGAAGAATCAGGAGAAAATCGACAGACTCAATACAAAAATGCGGGAAACCTATGCCGAAATTATGTCCAACGAAAATATGAAAGAGTACAGCCGCGCAAAGGGCGAAGTTGACCTTTTGGTAAATCAGGTCAATCAGATTATCGCTATGTGTTGCGAGGGCGACGACCCCGATACATGCCAGCCTAAGGATTGCGGGAGTGGCGGTTGTTCGGGTTGCAAGGGATGCGGTTGATGATGGCAAACGCTAATCCGCTGATGCGCGAAATTGAGTTTGAAATGAATCTTTAAATTCAGAGGGCGGTTTTCTGCCGCCCTATTTTATAAAGGGAAAATTAAATGAGCAAAGAAAACCTAACACCAATGCTTCGTCAATACCTTGACGTTAAGGAGAAATACAAGGACTATGTCCTTTTTTTCCGTCTCGGTGATTTTTATGAAATGTTTTTTGAGGACGCAGTTGAAGTGTCAAAGAAACTTGAACTGACCCTTACAAGCCGTGCCGAAACCCCTATGTGCGGCGTGCCTTATCACGCCGCCGAAAATTATATAAAGAGACTTGTTGAAAGCGGTCACAAGGTAGCAATTTGCGAGCAAATAGGAGACGCTTCCGAAAATGGCGGCAAAGGACTTGTCAGGCGTGAGATTACCCGAATCGTCACGGCGGGTACGCTGATTGAGGATAACATGCTTGACGCGGGAGCGAATAATTTTATAGCCTGCTTTTATATGCAAGAAAAATCCCGCGGGACGAACGTCGTCTGCGGGACGAACGTCGTCTGCGGGACAAGCCTCGTCTGCGGGGTGGTTTTTGCCGATTTATCAACGGGGGAGCTTAACGCCTTTGAAAAGAGCGGGAAGAATCTTAATAACTTTGAAGACGAATTAATTACCGAAATATCGCGGTTCATGCCGGTTGAGGTTATTTTTAACATGGGGTTTATGTCCCTTGTGAAAACCGGAAATTTTATAAAAACAAAAATTCCACGCTGTGTGGGGGAAACACTTGCCGATGATGAATTTAATCCCGAAATTCTGAAAAGCCATAATTTTATTCCCCCGGAAATAATAACCGATTCTCCATTGGCAGCGGGTGCAATTGCCGCCTTACTGAATTATATAAAGAAAACCCACTTAAATGATACGCCGAGGTTTACTAAGCTTGAAATGCACGATTCTAAAGAAGGTGGTGATTTTCTTGATTTGGGGTTTACGGCGCGGAAAAACCTTGAACTTACCGTAACGATGCGCGGGAACGAAAAACGCGGCTCTCTTATGTGGGTGCTTGATAAAACCCGCACTTCAATGGGGCGACGGCGGCTGAAACAATTTATAGAGCGTCCTTTGACCGACCACGCACGGATTTTGCGTCGCCTTGAGGCGGTTGACGAGCTTTTAAAAAACGTTGTGGGTTTGGGCGATTTTCGAGCGGCGCTTGACGGCGTTTATGATATGGAAAGGCTAATGACTCGCATTGTATATAAAGCCGCCAATCCGAGGGACGTTTCGGCTTTTGGCTCTACCTGCGGGAAAATACCCGAATTAAAACATATTTTAGAGACTTTTAACGCCCCGTTGATAAAAAAACTAAATGAGAGGATTTCCGACCTTTCAGACGTGGCTGAATTAGTGCAAAAAACTGTAAAGTCCGAGCCGCCCGCCGTAACTAAAGACGGTGGTTACATAAACGACGGCTGTAACGCCGAGCTTGACCGACTGCGCCTTATTACCAAAAACAACAAGGCAATTCTCGCCGAGCTTGAAGAGCGGGAGAAGAAAGCCACGGGAATCAAAAACCTGAAAGTAGGTTACAATCGGGTTTTCGGTTATTATATTGAAATTTCAAAAAGCAATATAAATTCTGCCCCCATTCATTATGTAAGAAAACAGACCCTTACAAACGGCGAGCGATATATAACAGAAGAGCTTAAAAATATTGAAAGTGAAATCCTGGGTGCTAATGATAAAATAATCGCGCTTGAAGCCGAGATTTTCGCTGAAATCATTTCATTTATAAAACAAAGGCTTGAAATTGTGCAAAAAACTGCCGAAGCGCTCTCTATTGCCGATGTTTTGGGCGGGTTTGCCTCCTGCGCGATGGAGAATAATTATGTCCGCCCTGAAATCACCACCGAAAACCTGATTGAAATCAAAGACGGCAGACATCCCGTAATCGAAAAGGTTTTAAAGGGCGGAATTTTTACCCCTAACGACGTTTATCTTGATACTGACAAAAACCGCCTGATAATGATAACCGGTCCCAACATGGCGGGAAAATCCACCTTTATGCGGCAGGTTGCGCTGATTACGATTATGGCGCAAATAGGCAGTTTTGTCCCGGCAAAGTCGGCGCGAATCGGCGTAGTTGACAAGGTTTTCACCCGCGTAGGTGCAAGCGACGACCTTGCCGCAGGGCAGTCCACATTTATGGTGGAAATGACAGAGGTGGCTGAAATCCTCAGAAGCGCCACTAAAAAAAGCCTTGTTATTCTTGATGAAATCGGGCGCGGAACATCCACCTTTGACGGTATCTCAATCGCTAAAGCTGTAGCCGAGTACATCAATACAAAAATCGGCTGCAAAACCCTTTTCGCCACCCATTATCACGAGCTTATTTCCCTTGAACGCAAGAATACAGGGATTAGAAATTTTTCTGCCGCCGCCTCAAAGCGGGGGGACGAGCTTCATTTCCTCCACAAAATCGTAGAGGGCGGGGTAGACGACAGCTACGGTATTGAAGTAGCAAAGCTCGCCGGCGTACCCGAAAAGGTCATAAACAGCGCCAAAGAATCGCTGAAAGTCATGGAGAAAAATTCTAAAATCGAGCTTGAAACAGAACTGCGCGAGCGTGACGAAGAGGGGCAAATCGACTTTACCTCATTAGCCAAAGAAAGCGTAATCGGCAAAATAAAAGCGCTTGACATTAATTCGCTGACGCCGATTGAGGCGTTGCAGGTTTTGGCGGAGTTTAAAAGGGAGTTGTAGGATGTACTTATTGGAAGTTTTAGCAGAAACGCTTGCAGATGCGGCTATTGGATTTATAGTTGCTTTACCTTTTATCATTTTCTACCATGCGGTAATAATAAAGAAAAGTGGACGCAGTTCGTTCATTCCTCATATAATAGCCGCCTATATATTCTGTTATATTATCTCTTTTATTTTTACAGCTACCGAAATACCCGATGTCAGTAGCTTTAGCTTGACTATGTTGCAGATTAGTATTACGCCATTTATAATAGAAAATAACGAACAGTTATTGCTTAATATTTTGTTGTTTGTTCCGTTTGGCTTTTTTTCACCCTTGTTATGGAAAAGGTTTCAAAATATATTCAGGGCATTTTTTCTCGGATTGTTCTTTTCGCTTTTTATAGAAATAACGCAATTATTTTGTCATAGAGTTACCGACATCGACGATTTAATTATGAATACAATAGGTACGATTATCGGATATTTAATATTTATTACAGCAAGATTGATAATACCAAAGTTGGGTAATTTTTTCTGTAACAGTTCTTTAAACAGAAAATCGGAAATTTACGTTTATATTGCAACTGTGTTTATTGCTTCGTTTTTTATAAAGCCGCTAATGCCCATTTAAAAGAGAGGTGAAACTTCATGCCCCAAATAAACATACTCGAAAAACACGTCGCCGAGCTAATCGCCGCAGGCGAAGTGGTTGACCGCCCTGCAAGCGTCATAAAGGAATTAGTTGAAAACTGCGTTGACGCGGGCGCGGGGTCGATTACGGTTGAAATCATGGGCGGCGGCATAAGTTTCATGCGAGTGACCGACGACGGTTGCGGGATTGCCTTTGACGAGGTGGCAAAAGCCTTTTTACGTCACGCTACAAGTAAAACTTTTAAAAAAGAAGATTTGGAAAATATAACCACAATGGGCTTTCGCGGGGAAGCGCTTGCTTCAATTGCGGCTGTGGCAAAGGTGGAAATATTAACAAAACGCCCCGAAGATAAAACAGGAACCCTTTATAAAATCCACGGCGGGCAAGAAATCGAGCATATCGAAACCGGTTGCCCCGACGGTACTACTATTATCATACGCGAGCTTTTCTATAACACTCCCGCCCGCTTGAAATTTCTGAAAAAAGACGTTTCGGAGGCAAACGCGGTGCAGGGCGTGGTGGATAAGCTGATTTTGGCGCACCCTCACATTGCTTTTCGGTTTTTGCGGGATAATAAGCCCGTGAGAATTACGGCGGGGGACGGTTTATTATATTCGGCTGTGTATTCCGCTTTTGGAAAGCAATTTGCCGCAAGCCTTGTGCCTGTGGATTTTTCACAGGGCGCGGTCAAGGTTGGGGGATTTGTTTCTTCACCGCTTTTTTGCAGGGGAAATCGCACCATGCAGTATTTTTTCCTAAATTCACGCCCGATAAAATCCCTGCAAATCATGGCGGCAATGGAGGAAGCATATAAAAACAGCGCGCCAGTCGGAAAATATCCCGCCTGCGCCTTGACTATAGAAATGTCTCCCGGAGAAGTTGACGTAAATGTACACCCCGCCAAAACTGAAGTACGTTTCGCCGATGATAACGCGGTTTTCAATACTGTATATTTCGCGGTGAAAAACGCGCTTTTAAATGCCGAGAATGTAAAGGAAATAGAGATAAATCAGCCGATAAGAGCCGAATATCGCGCACCGCTGTTTAAAGAGCTTAATGAAAGCACCGCGTCACAGCAGGAATTAAACGCAAGTGTTGAGGAATTTATCGTATCAAAGCCGAAAGTTCACGATTTTGAAATACATGAAAATCCGCAAATTCCCCAACCAGCGCCCGAAACCGCGTATATAAGAACTTCCGAACCGCCCCTGCGCCAGGCATCTGTAAAAATTCCCGAAAACCCTCCGGAATCTTCCATTCCCCGCCTTCGCGTAATCGGAGAACTCTGGAAAACCTATATAGTTTGTGAAGTACCCGAGAATAACGGCGAAAATGACGCGCTTGTTTTAATTGACAAACACGCCGCCCATGAACGCATACGTTTTGAGGCTTTGAAAAAGGAGCTGACGGTTTCCTCACAGCTTTTAGCCGAAAGTATTTTCATGAATACCGATATGCCTTGTTACGACGCTTTAAGGCAGGGGAGGGAAGTTCTCCTTGACGCGGGGATAGAAATAATTCCAACAGATAATTATACAATTGAAATCATCGCCCTGCCCCAGGTTTTAATAGGAGGCGACATTGAAGCCATACTTTCGGAAACCGCCGAAATCTTTGCCCAAAGCGACAGCTCCCAAATAGGCACAGAAAGCATTTTTAATGAGATTTTGCACTCTATTGCATGTAAATCCGCAATCAAAGCCAATGACAAAAGCCCTCTATCTGATTTGGAAGAATTGGCAAATACTGTCATAAACGACAAAAGCATACGTTTCTGTCCTCACGGCAGACCGATTGTGACTTCAATCAGCAGGCGGGAAATCGAGAAGAATTTCGGGAGGGTTTAATTAGAAAAAAAGCTCAAGTATTAGAGGAAAAATATTTCACCAAGCGTTGGTGCTTGGAGAGGATGGTATTTAAATTGAATAAAGGGGAAATTGGCACAGAAAAAATATTCACAGTCGTCGTCTGCGGTGCAACGGCGTCGGGAAAAACCGCCCTTGCGGTAAGACTTGCCGAAAGCTTTAACGGCGAAATCATAGGCGCGGACTCTATGCAGGTTTACAAGGGCATGGATATAGCCACGGCAAAACCGACCGTTGAGGAGCTTCGCGGCGTAAAACATCACCTGATTGATTTTTTAGAGCCGCATGAGCCTTTTTCTGTTGCGGATTATGTGGACTTGGCGCGTGAGAAAATCGCCGAGGTCGCCGCAAGCGGGAAACTTCCGATAATTGCAGGTGGCACGGGTTTATATATAAATTCGCTGATTGATAACATAGAATTTCCAGAAATTAAGGCAGACATGACCTTCCGCAAAGAAATGCAAAGTCTTGCAAATGAAAAAGGCGCGGCTTATCTGCTTGAAAAGCTACGCGAAATCGACCCCGTAACCGCCGAAGCCCTGCATGAAAACAACGTAAAAAGAGTAATCAGGGCGTTAGAGGTCTTTCACGTCACGGGTAAAACAATGAGCGAGCTAAAAGAATTAAGCCGTCTTGAACCCTCACCATACGAGCCTCTAATGCTCGCTATAGATTTTCCGAGAGAGAAATTATATGAACGAATTGACAAAAGGGTAAACGAAATGCTGAATTCAGGGCTTTTAGCGGAAGCTGAAAGTTTCTTCGCCGCCCACAGGGGCGAACCCCGCCATGCGGATAGTCTGCCGTCCAATGTCGAAAAATCGCACGCCACTTCAGCCCAGGCAATCGGTTATAAAGAACTTTTCCCTTATTTTAACGAAGAGGCGGATTTGTCTGAATGTATCGCGAATTTAAAGCAAAGTACTAAAAATTACGCCAAAAGACAGCTTACATGGTTTAAAAAAGACAAAAGGATTCATTTTTTAAAGGTTGAAAACACGGAAGAAGCGGGAGAAAACGAGTTTTTTGAGAAAATTTTTAAAAAAGCTGAAATTTTGTTAAAAAAATATGGAAATTTAATTTAATTTATGATATACTTAAAATAATATGGTACAAAGCTCTAAAAGAAAGGAAAAAAGAAATGCCAAAGGATATTAACTTACAGGACGTTTTTTTAAATCAAGCGAGAAAAGAACGCATACCCGTAACCATTTACATTACCAACGGTTTTCAGTTTAAGGGTACGGTGAGAGGGTTTGACAGCTATATCGTTATTCTCGACACCGACGGAAAGCAGAATATGATTTATAAGCATGCCATTTCGACCATTACGCCGCTCAAGTCTATTTCGGTTTTTGACGTTTTTGACAAGGAAGAAAGCGAAACACAGCAATGAGCGATGCCAATCAAAAGCATCCGGTAAAAAAAACCACTATTACGCTGAGAATTATATGGATTCTTTTGAGTCTGTTCTTTATAATAACTGTGGTAAGCCAGGTTTACATTTATTGGTATAACCCGTTGCAAACTGAAGTTGCCATGATTTACACCACTTCGGACGCTATAACTTTCAAGGGTGTTCTTGTGCGTAACGAAATGCTTGTAAGGTATACGGGGGCGGATGTTATTTCCTATATTCATCCTGACGGCTCAAAGCTCGGGAGGAATTCTGTTGTAGCCCAAAGCTATAAAAGCAGGGAAGACATATTGCTCCAAAGAAGAATAGACGAGCTTTCGGAAAGGGTCAGGATTCTCGAAAGTGCCGAGGCGCTCGCGAACACCGACAATTCACAGCTCGAATCTTATATTAACCAAATTACCAACCGTCACATTCAATTGCTTCAGCAGGTGAATTCAGGGGACTACAGTTCGGTTGCAAAGCTTAAAAACGATTATCTTTCTCTGCAATGCAAAAAGCGTATACTCCGTAATGATGAAACCGATTACAGAGGTTTAATAAACAGTCTTGAAAACGAAATTACCTCTTTAAGTGCGCGAATGAGTTCACAGCCGCAAAACGTGACCATAGAAGAAGCGGGATATTTCGTCAGTGTGGTTGACGGGTATGAAACCGAGTTAAACTACGATACACTGCCCTATCTTAATAAAGAAGACATTGAGAGAATCATAAGGGAACCAATGCTTGAAACCGGCTACGGCGTAATCGGAAAGATGATTGACGATTATAAGTGGCGTTTCGTGGGCGTTTTAGACACCGACAGAACCCGTTCGCTTTATGTTGGGCGTGTTGTTGATTTCAGAATGGGCGGAGGCTCTCAAATCGTGCAAGCCACGGTTGTGAGTGTAAAGCGACTGGACGATGGTAGCAGTATTATAATCTTTGAGTGCGATACCCTCACGGCAGAGTTTGCTTCAAGGCGGGTTTCCCAGTTTAGCCTACTGCTTGACAGCTACAAAGGTATACGTATACCTACCTCGGCGGTGCATTTCAATGAACAGGGCGAACGCGGTGTTTTTGTCCGCAACGGACCGGAGCTTGTTTTCAGAAGAATCAAGGATATAAGGGTTGAAAAGGATTACTTGCTTGTAGAAGACACGACGGAAATCCCCGGGTTTATCTCCCTTTATGACAATATCGTGGTAAAGGGCAGGGATTTATACGAGGGGAAAATAGTTCAATGAGTGAAACTTTACAAACATTCGGATACATTTCCGAAAACTATAAAAGAATAACTGAGAATGTTGAAAAGGCAAAGTCCGGTTCAACAGGTCAAGTTCGCATTATGGCGGTAACTAAAACCGTGCCTTATGAAAAGGTGAATTACGCAATATCTCTCGGAATAGATTTAATCGGGGAAAGCAGAGCGCAGGAATTTCTTCAAAAATACTCGTTTTATACTAAAAATTGTGAAATTCATTTCATTGGGGTCTTGCAAAATAATAAAGTTAAGTATATAATTGATAAAGTAAGCGTTATTCAATCGGTGGATTCTTCCAAACTGCTATCGGAAATTGATAAGCGCGCGGCTCAAAATAACCTCGTAATGGATTTGTTGCTTGAAGTAAATATCGGGGACGAGGATAGCAAAAGCGGTATTGACGCGGTTCGGCTTTTTGAACTGCTTGCCGAAGCGGAAGAGCTAAAAAACATAAGAACGCGTGGATTAATGACTATTCCCCCCATAGACGCTAAGGAAGGCGTCTACGCGGCTATGCAAAGGCTTTTCTGTGACGCGAAAGAAAAGGTCAGGGATTCGGATAATTTTGATATTCTTTCGATGGGAATGTCGCAGGATTATGTTACGGCTATAAAACACGGCGCTAATATGATAAGAATAGGAAGCGCCCTGTTTGGAAGCAGATAAATTATTCTCTCAGAGCCTGTTCAAATTCCATTTTTTCTAAAACGCCGTTTGCGGCGAAAATTTGAGCAGACTCTTCAGCAAAATGAGTAAAAAATGAAAAACTGAAAGGAAAACAAAATTATGGGTATCGGCGATGTTTTAAGAAAGGTTACGGGAGCGAGCTACGAGGGAGAAGAAGATGTTGGTTTTGTCGATGACACTCCGACAATGTCAAATTCCCGTTACAATGAAGATTTCGGTTTCAGCGGCGCGAAATCCGGTAGTAGCAAGGTGCTTTCAATCGCGGCTACAACTCATTTGCAGGTTATTGTATTCAAACCGCAGAAATACAGTGAAGCGGCGGAAATTGCAGACCATTTCAAGAACAAGAAGACAATCGTGCTGAACCTTGAAAACACCAATAAGGATGTCGCCAATCGTCTAATCGACTTTTTGGGCGGCGTGGCTTATGCGGCGGACGGCGACCTAAAAAGAATATCCAACTATACATATATGATAGTACCGTTTAATGTTGATATTTCAGGCGACACCATCGAAGAATTAGAGAGTTCATCTGATTTATTCTGAAAATTCACACAAACGTTAAACGTGAAAGAACTTCGCAAACCGCCTATTGCAAACTGAAAGGAAAGAAAAAAATGAATGCAAAGGACATTTCGTCAAAAAAGTTCGACAGAGGCTTTAACGGGTATAAGCCCGATGATGTTGATGATTTTTTAAAAGATATAGCCGACGAATTTTCAAAGCTTCAAAAGGATAACCGCGACTTTGAAAAGAAGCTTGAGGTGCTTGCGGATAAAGTTCGTGAATACCGCGACGATGAAGAGGCTTTGAAAGAAGCGTTGCTTGGTGCGCAAAAGCAAGGTCACGCGGCAATCGCTCAGGCAAAGGAAAAATCCAAGAAAATCCTTGAGGAAACTCGTAGCAAGTCGGAAGAAATACTTGCTGAAGCGAGAGAAAACAGCAAAAAATTGGGTGAGCAAGCCGACGAAACCATAAGAAAAGCGGGCGACGATGCTAAGAGAATTCAGGAAGAAGCAGCCGAAAAACAGGCTACTATGGAAATTGAGTTTAAAAATAAGCTTGAATTAAATAAGGAAATCCTTTTAAAAACAAAAAATGAAGTAACCCGTTTCAGGCAGAAACTTTTAGAGGATTTTACGAGGGTTACGGGTATTATTGAAACCTTGCCTGAGGCTTGTGAAAACGAGTTTGTTTCAAGAACCGTTACAGAGTATCAGAAAGAAAGAAACGTTACTTTGAAAAAAGCCGCCTCAAAGCCCGAACAGAACGGGCAGGATAACAAAAAGAAATCTTCGGACAAACCCTCTTTTGCAAACGTTGATGCCGAAAAGGACAACGGTGACTCAGATTCGCTTTTCGAGGAGTTCGCCGCGAAGTCGAAAATGGTTAGCGAAAAGAAGTCTTCGTTTGAACATAGCCAAGATATTACGGATTCCGCTGATGATTCCGTAAACGATTCGGAAGAAAAAGACGCGCCTTTTTTCAAAAAGGATAAAAAATCCGAAGACCGCGAAGCTTTGGAATTCGGCAACCACGCAAAAGGCTGATAAAGTGTGTTTAACGCGGAGAAGTTAGTTATATAACCCTCCGCGTTAAAATAAAAAGAAAGGTGATTACTAATCATGAAAACTTGCTCAAACTGCCACGCTCAATCCTACAGAGACGAATCGAAATTCTGCCAGAAATGCGGCGCTGCGTTGCCTGAACATCAAGATGTAACGCTTCGGAACACCTGCACAAATCCTAACTGCGAATACAACAAAACTCAATTCATTTACCCCGACGACTCACGCTTTTGCGACATTTGCGGAAGCAAAACGGGTTTCGCAATGAGGTAAAAAGAAAAACGCTATGAATTTTATGTAAGTATGGCGGGGGTGGAACATAAGCAATTCCCCGCCTGCCATAGCAAATTTAAAGGGGACAAAAAAATGGCAAAAGACTATAACAATACGTTAAATCTGCCGCAGACCGATTTTCCCATGCGGGCGAATTTACCTGAGCGCGAACCCGAAACGCTTAAAAAATGGGAATCGGAAAGGCTTTATTATAAGCTTATAGAAAAGAACTCGGACAAGCCAAAGTATATTCTGCACGACGGACCGCCCTACGCTAACGGCGATATTCACATGGGTCACGCGCTGAACAAGACTGTTAAGGACATTATCGTAAAATTCAAGGCTATGACCGGCTACTCTACGCCTTATATTCCAGGGTGGGATTGTCACGGGTTGCCTATAGAATTACGTGCGCTGAAAGAACTCGGAATTGATAACCGTAAGGTCGAAGCGCCGGAACTTCGCAAGTACTGCCGCGAATATGCTGTTTCTTGCCTTGACAGGCAAAAGGCGCAGATGAAACGGCTTGGGGCTTGGGGCGATTATGACAACCCGTATCTGACCATAGCTCCCGATTATGAGGCGCGTCAGATTGAAATTTTCGGTGAGATGTATCAAAAAGGCTATATTTATAAAGGTTTAAAGCCGGTGCATTGGTGCGCCGACTGTAAAACCGCCCTTGCCGAAGCCGAGATTGAATATCAGGACGACGAATGTTTGTCAATTTATGTCAAATTCCCTATAACCGACGATAAAGGTAAGCTTAAAGATATTGACAAGAGCAAGGCGTATGTTCTGATTTGGACGACAACTACCTGGACGCTTCCGGGAAACCTAGCTATTTCTCTCGGTCCGGATTATGGTTATACTTTTATCAAAGTAGAAGATGAAGAAAATCCGTCATTCGGGGATTATATATTAGTCGCCAAGGAGCTTGCAGAGCAGGTTGCTGAGGCTTGCGGTATAAAGAAATATTCGCTTGCGGGCGAATATAAGGGCAGGGATTTAGAGCTTATAGAAACCGCTCACCCGTTTCTGCCGCGTAAAAGTCCTGTGATTGTAGGCGGACATGTAACGCTTGACAGCGGAACAGGCTGTGTTCACACCGCGCCCGGTTTTGGCGTGGAGGACTATGAGGTCTGTAACTCATATAAGGGTATATTTGAAATCATCGTTCCCGTTGACGAAAACGGCAGAATGACCGACGAGGCGGGAATGAATATTTCGGGAAAAACCACAAGCGAGGCTAATAAAATTATTGAAGCCGATTTGAGGGAGAAGAATTTATTACTCGGTGAAAACAGGTTTTCTCACTCCTATCCGCACTGCTGGCGTTGCCGTGAGCCGATTATATACCGTGCTACCGACCAGTGGTTTTGCGCGGTCAGTAAGTTTAGAGATGAAACTATTAGGGCGATAAAGGAAACCAAGTGGATTCCCGCCTGGGGAGAAGAGAGAATTTTAAATATGGTTCGTGACCGCAGCGACTGGTGCATTTCGCGTCAGCGCCGTTGGGGTGTGCCTATTCCAATTTTGTACTGCAAGGACTGCGGCAAAGCGCTTTGCGATGACCGTACGATTAAAGCTATTTCTGAGCTTTTCAGAAAAGAAAGCTCCGATGCGTGGTATGAAAAACCCGTTTCGGAATTTATTCCTGCCGATGTAAAATGCGATTGTAATTGCGATGAGTTTGAGAAAGAATTAGACATCTTTGACGTATGGTTTGATTCGGGCTGTTCTCACGCGTCAGTCTGTGAACAACGGGAGGAATTAACCGTTCCTGCTGACCTTTATCTTGAGGGTAGCGACCAGTTTCGCGGGTGGTTTCAGTCCTCGCTACTTACTTCCGTGGCGGTATACGGTCGCGCGCCCTATAAAACCGTAACCGTGAACGGCTGGATTTTAGACGGCGAGGGTAAAGAAATGCATAAATCCAAGGGCAATGTAATCCCGCCCGAATATGTAATTGACAAATACGGCGCGGACGTTTTAAGGCTTTGGATTACCTCTTTGGACTTTCACTCGGACATGAAGGTTTCGGAAGAATTGCTTAAACAGGTTTCTGAAACCTATCGTAAAATTCGTAACACTGCAAGGTTTATACTCGGAAATCTTTGCAACGGGAACGGTTTTAAGCCTGAAAAGGACATGATTGACATTGGAGAGCTATTGGAGCTTGACAAATGGGCGCTTGTAAGTTTTGACGCGCTGACTGAAAAGGTTCTAAACGCTTATGAGAAATTCGATTATTACCACGCCTATCATGCAATTAATAATTTCTGTGTGGTGGATATGTCGAACTTCTACCTTGATATAATAAAAGACCGCCTTTATTGTGAAAAATCCGACGGCTTTGAGAGAAGAAGCGCTCAGACGGCTATGTTTATTATACTTCACGGGTTGACAAGGCTTTTAGCGCCTGTGCTTTGCTACACATCGGAGGAAATTTGGGCACAACTCCCCCGCCTTGTTTCCGACAGGAAAGAAAGCGTGGTTTTCAATGATATGCCGAAAAAAACAGGCGTTGAAGTGAGCGATGAATTTATAGCAAAGTGGGAAAAAATCCGTGCAGTTCGCGACATGGTTCTCACCGCTTTGGAGCAAAAACGCGCCGAAAAGGTTATAGGAAAATCGCTTGAAGCAAAAATCATTCTGAAAAATAATGAAGACCTTACCCCGATTCTGCCTGAATTGTCGGCGGCTTGTATAGTTTCGCAGGTCGTGTATGAGAAAGCGGATATTTCGCTACAAGACGGTGAAACTCTTAGTGTAGCGGTCGAAAAAGCCGATGGTGAAAAATGTGCGCGTTGCTGGGCTTATTCCGAAATTGACAGAACAACCGAGTTGTGCGAAAGATGTTCGCAAGTGGTCAAATCATGAAAAACATAAAAACACTGAAACTGTTCACCTTGGTTTTCGCCGCTACGCTAATCGGAGTTGACCGCCTTACCAAATGGCTTGCCGTGGTTTATTTAAAGCCCGTTGGCTCTGTCGGTGTTATAAACATAAACGGTGCTGAGATTCTTAACCTGACCTATGTTGAGAATACCGGCGCGGCGTTCAGTATTTTGCAGGGTCAAAGGCTTTTTCTTATCATTACCAGTTGCCTGCTTATAATAGGTGCGTTGATTTTCCTGTTTATATGTAAGGGTAAGGATAGCGTTGTGATTTGGTCGCTTGCTTTGATTATTGCCGGCGGTGCGGGGAATTTAATCGACCGCGTGTTTTACGGCTACGTGGTGGATTTTATAGATTTTCGTTTTATAAATTTTGCTATTTTCAATTTTGCCGATATATGCGCGGTAACAGGGGCGTTTCTGTTCCTGTTCGTTATGTTAAGGGAAGAAATTGCAAATATAAAACTTAAAAAAGCTGATTCAAAAACCTCCGAAACCAATCGATTAAACGAACATGAATGAAATCACGCTTACAGGACATGAAAATAATCAAAGACTTGATAAGTTCCTTTCCGAAAACATAGAAAATCTTACCCGAACTTCGGCGGCGAACTTAATAGAAGCAGGGAATTGCAGGGTCAACGGGAAATTGGCGGCAAAAAATTTTAAGCTTAAAACAGGTGATAAAATAATCCTTATGATTCCCGAACCTACTAAAACCGACATTTTGCCCGAAGAAATCCCTTCTGACAGTTCGCTCAGTGTTGAAGTGATTTATGAGGACGGCGATTTATTGGTCGTAAACAAAAGCCGCGGAATGGTGGTTCACCCCGCCCACGGGAATTATTCGGGCACATTAGTAAATTTTCTTATGCACCATTGTGGTGATTCCCTGTCAGGTATAAATGGCGAAATCAGACCCGGAATTGTTCATAGAATTGACAAAAACACAAGCGGGTTATTGTTGGTTGCAAAGAATGATTTCACCCATATAAGGCTTTCCGAGCAGTTGAAAGCACACACCGTAAAGCGGGAGTATCAGGCGGTAGTAAGCGGCATCGTGCGGGAAAACGGTAAAATTGACGCGTCTATAGGTAGACATAAGGTAAGGCGCAAGGAGATGTGCGTGTGCGGGGCGGACGGTCTGCAAAGCATAAATCCCCGAAACGCCGTTACTCATTATGAAGTGATTAAGAATTATGAGGGCGGTGCATTGCGCGCAACACATTTGAAAATCTGCCTTGAAACCGGAAGAACACATCAAATTCGGGTTCATTTGGCATATATAGGACACCCCGTTCTCGGTGATGACGTCTACGGAAACGGCAAACCCAAATGGCTTGGCGGACAGTGTTTGCATGCGGGGAAACTCGGTTTCATACACCCCCGAAACGGAGAATATATGGAATTCAAGAGCGGGTTGCCGGAATACTTTGTTAAATTAATAAAACAATTGAGGGAGTAGAATGAATTTTGATAAAATTTTCCTCATTTCTGATGCTGACGGCACGCTTTTAACCGACGACAAGAATATTCTTGAAATTGACAAAGTGGCAATCGGTGAATTCATCGGCGGCGGCGGAATTTTCACAATAGCGACGGGGCGGGGAGTTTCGCTTGCACGGGTGGTCGCGGAGGAATTAAATCTAAAAGTTCCTGCCGTGATTTTCAACGGTGCGGCGGTGTATGATTTCAGGGAGGAACGTTTTTTATGGCAATGCGAATTGCCGTCTGTAGCGCAGGATTATGTCAAACTTCTTATGGAAAAATTCCCGACGCTCGGAGTTGAGATTTTGCGTAATGACGAGGTAAACGTTGTAAGAACCAACACCCTTGAGGAGGAACATATCGCGTTCGGCTGTAAAGAGCCGCTGAGGCGCGGTTTAGACAAGATTCCGACCGATAATTGGATAAAGGCGCTTACAGTTGATGAACCCGAGGTAATTGACGGGGTTATTGAATTCTGCAACCAAAATAAAAGCTATTTCAGCGATGTGCATCTTGTACGTTCCGCTCCTGTGTTCTATGAAATGCTTCCGAAAGGCGTCAACAAGGGAGCGGGTTTTAAAAAGCTACTTGAACTTATCGGGATTAAAGATAAATACATAGTGGCGGCGGGCGATTTTATGAACGACCTTGAAATGCTTCAAATGGCAGATTTAGGTATTGCGGTCGCAAACGCGGAGGAGATTGTTAAAAAAGAGGCGGATTTAATCGTTTGCGATAATAACAGCGGTTCTATGAGTGAGATTGTGGAGTATTTGAAAAAAGCAAAAACAATTTAGCGGGAAACGAGATATTATGTGGGATGTAAATATAAACATTTTTGGTTTTAGGTCAAATTTTTTCATTAGGGATTAATATATTTAACATTGAAAGGAAAAATCTTATGGACAAAGAACTAAAAAAGCGGCTTGAAATTACCGCCGCGAAAGTACGGCTCGGCATAATTGAGGGCGTTTATAACGCCAAATCGGGACACCCCGGCGGCTCTCTCGGATTTGCCGACACCCTAACCTATCTCTACATGGCGAGAATGAATGTTTCCCCCGACAAAACTAATGAGCCTGACAGAGACCGTTTTGTGCTTTCAAAAGGGCATAACGCACCGGTTTTGTATTCGGTTTTGGCGCACAGAGGCTTTTTCCCTGTAGATGAACTCAAAACCCTGCGTAAAATCGGCTCACGCTTACAGGGACATCCCGTTATGGGAAAGGTTCCGGGCGTTGATTACAGCACAGGTTCACTCGGACAGGGTATTTCCGGTGCTTGCGGAATGGCGCTGGCGGGAAAGATTGACGGTGCGCCTTATCGGGTTTATACCGCTTTGGGTGATGGTGAAATTCAGGAGGGTCAGGTTTGGGAAGCCGCGATGTTTGCGGCGCACTACGGTCTTGACAATTTAACGGCGGTTGTTGACAACAACAATCTGCAAATTGACGGTCCTATTACCGAGGTTATGTCGCCTTATCCTATTGATGAAAAATTCAAAGCTTTCGGTTGGCATGTAATTTGCATTGACGGTCATGATTTTGAGCAAATAGAGGCGGCGTTTGATGAGGCAGAGAAAATAAGCGGAAAACCTGTCGCGATTATTCAAAAAACCGTAAAAGGCAAAAATGTGTCTTTCATGGAAAACAAAGCGGAATGGCACGGAGCGGCGCCCAACGACGAGCAATATAAAATTGCTGTTTCTGAATTGCAGGCGCGAATTGACGAGCTTGAAAAGGAGGGAACAGGTAATGGCTGATTTAGTGAAAAAAGCAACCCGTGACAGCTACGGCGAGGCTTTAGTTGAGCTTTATAAAAAGAGAAGCGATTTGATTGTGCTTGACGCCGATGTTGCAGGCGCTACCAAAACGGGAACTTTTAAAAAAGCCCATCCCGACAGACATTTTAACTGCGGAATTCAGGAGGCGAATATGATGGGGGTAGCCGCCGGACTTGCCTCAACAGGAAAACTTGTTTTCGCCAGTACTTTTGCTATGTTTGCGGCGGGACGGGCGTTTGAAATTGTGCGTAACAGCATAGGCTATCCTAGGCTTAACGTGAAAATCGGCGCAACCCACGCGGGAATTTCAGTAGGGGAAGACGGCGCGTCCCATCAGTGCTGTGAGGATATTGCGCTTATGAGGACTATTCCCGGCATGACAGTAATCAACCCCGCCGACGACACCGAGGCTAAGGCGGCGGTTTTGGCAATGGCGGATTATGACGGACCGACTTATTTAAGATTCGGCAGACTTCCCGTGCCTGTTTTCAACGCCCCCGCGAGTTATAAATTTGAGGTCGGTAAAGGGGTAACTTTGCGCGCCTCTGAAAACGACGACGTTACAATTATTGCAACCGGCTTGCTTGTTTCCTCTGCAATTGAGGCGGCGGAAGAATTGGCAAAACAGGGTGTTAAAGCCCGTGTGATTAACATTCACACTATAAAGCCGCTTGATACAGAGCTTGTTCTTAAAGCCGCCCGCGAAACCGGAAAAATCGTAGTAGCGGAGGAACATTCCGTAATTGGCGGGCTCGGCTCGGCTGTTGCCGATGTTGTATCGGAAAAATGCCCCGTTCCCGTTATAAAACTCGGCGTAAACGACACATTCGGACATTCGGGTCCTGCCGTACCGCTTTTGGAAGAATTCGGGCTGACGGCAAAGGGGATTATTGAAAAGGTTAAAATTGCGGTTAATAAATGAAAAGCGGGCGGGGAATTTATTTTCCCCGCCCGAAATATTTATTTTTTCCTCATCTTACCTACTATTGTCAGCACGCTACCCGCCAAAATGAGCCCAAATAAGCTGATAGCCGCGCCCGTTGCGGGGTTGGCTGAATCATCCGGGAGGGTGACTTCGCCGTTATCGACTTCAAATTCCATTCCCTCAATAGTGCCGTCTTTAAATTCCACGCTTATCGCATATGTTCCGGTGCTTAAAGTGGCAAGAAATTCTTTATAAAGGGTTACTTTTGTACTTCCCGCGTAAGCCTTGCCGAGCGTTCCGTCATAATCACCGAAACCGTCCAAATCCCACCTTTCGCCGTCTTCATCGTCTCCTTCTTCTATAACCTTAGCGCCAAGTGTTGTATTGTCTATAAAAACTTTCAGTAAGTCCTTATATTCACCGTTAAAGGTAAAGGTCTTATCTGATATTCCGTCCCATAATTCGTTGTAATCATCGTTTTCGCCGTTATCGGGCGGCGGAACGGAAGTCGGAGTGGTTGATTCAGGGGGTTGGGTTTGGGGGGGCGGCGGTGTTGTGGTTGAAGGGTTGGAGGGATTTGAATTGGACGTCCAGTTTGCTGTGTACTCTAAATCCCCTGTAGTCCCGACGGGAATCATCACGCCCGTTTGCGGGGTAGTTCCATTACTTCCCGTCCAGCCTGTGAACGTATACCCTGCTCTTGTAGGATTAAACAGCGTTACCGGCAGGTCTTCGGCGGTGTATGTTAGCGGATTGTCTTTATGATTTATGCCGTTGTTAAGATTATATGTTATGTTATACACAGGGATAACAGTGGCAGAAAGGTTGTTTCCGCTTACTTTAATCTCGAAATATTTACCGTCTGTTTCTATTATGCTCGGAGCGAAAGCGCCCGTTACACCGCCGCTAATCAATATGATTTCATCGCCACCCTGTAAAGTCTGGGCGGGGTTTATAAGAGTGATGTTGCCATTAAATGCCCCCATGTTAAAAGGTGTGCCGCCCGTTACCATAAGCAGGGTATTTCCGTTTTCCGCGTTTGTAAGGTCAAATTCAAGATTTGCAAAATTAAAAGCTGTATTAGTTATTTCACCGCCTAAAGTTAAGCTGTATCCTAATCCGACATTATATGTATCAGCGGTTACGCTCGCAATACCGCCCGCCGCCACATCACCGCTGCTATCTTCGTTGTTTTCGCCTCCGGTTGACGTAAGGCTCTTGACGTTTAGCTTTCCGGTTACATTTAAGGTAGCGTTACCGCCGCTATACATGGAATACCCCGAGCTGGCGTTGCCGCCTATTATATTGAAAGGGCTACCGTCCGAAACGGTTAAGTCGCCGCTCACAGTTAAGGCGGCGCTTCCCCCGTTACCACCACCACTTCCGCCTTGAGCAGTTTCTCCTTTCAAAGAGCTTTGCTCAACTCCTCCTATAAGGATTAAATTACCGTCTATAGCGACAGACGCATCATTGGTATTAGTATGGTGTTCGCTACACGAAATTTGGGTTGTCATGCCGGACGGAAATGACCCTGTTGTCCGTTCATATTGATAAGTTGTTGGGTTTACTACATATTCATCTGTTATTTCCTCTATTCCATTGTGAAATATGATGCTGCTGCCGGGAGAGCCGTATGCACCGTTCACCTGTAAGTACTGACCGGTTATTTCGGTATCCGCGTATACGGGAATTGCGCTCGTGACGATTGCGCCCGCGACGAGCAGGGCGGGTAGGATTTTACGGGTATTGTGTTTTTGTTGTCGGTTCATGATTTTTTCTCCTTACTTTTTTTCTGAATGTTTATGCTAACTTTTATTATACCAAAAACCGGCAGGCAGTAGCTATATGCGATTTAGACAATATATATATATATGTGTGTGTGAATTTTGCACAAAAACACCATAAACGGGCGGCGATTCCCCCTTTTCTTTTGTCTGCATATAATGTTAAATGAGAAAGAAAGGAGGCTTGCCCATGACCATGAACCAAATGAAAACCGGAGATTTTGCCACTGTGCAGAGGCTTGATGTGCGCGGCGGGGCGCGGCGGCGCTTGCAGGACTTAGGACTGATTGAGGGTACTTACATAGAATGTCTGCAAAAAAGCCCGCTCGGCGACCCCGTTGCTTATCTCATACGCGGCGCGGTGATTGCCATACGCTCTGATGAAAGTAGCAGGATTTTAATTTCGGAAAAAACAAGCTGATAATTTGTAAATTTTTTCTTGCAAAAATTTCTAAAATATAGTATAATTAAATGAATATGGTAAAACGCTCTTAGTTTAAAGGAATATGAAAATGATTTTATTGAAGAACGCGCATGTTGCAGATTATATATCGGGAATTGACGGCGAGAAAGATATATTAATTGATAACGGCAAAATTACTGCCGTTTCCGATAAAATTGAAAAAAACTGTGAAACCGTAATGGATTGTACCGGATTAATCGCTATACCCGGAATTTTTGATATGCACGTTCACGCCCGCGACCCGGGACAGACCCATAAAGAAGACCTGCTGACCTGTGCTGAAGCGGCAGCGGCGGGCGGGATTACAGGATTTCTTTGTATGCCGAATACCGAGCCTGTTATTGATAATGCGGAAACTTTAAAATATATTGCCGAAAAAGCCAAATCAGCTAAAGTTAAAATCTACCCGTCCTGTGCTATTACAAAAGGGCAGGAGGGCAAAGAATTGTGTGATTTTGAGCTTTTAAGTAAAGCCGAAAATTTCCCCTCCGGTGGCTCGCCGGCAATAGCCGTAACCGATGACGGCAGACCCGTAAGAAATTCAGCGACAATGGGCGAGGCGATGATTAAGGCAAGTATGGCGGGAATGACGGTGATTTCCCACTGCGAGGATTTGGATATAGCCTGCGGCGGATTTATGAATGCGGGCAAGGTCAGCATTATGCTCGGCGTTCGCGGAATTCACCGTGCGAGCGAAAATATTATAACCTCCCGCGAAATAGACCTTGCGCGGGATTTGTGCGAAAAGGTGCATGTCGCCCATGTTTCAACCAAAGAATCGGTTGAAAAAGTCCGTGCGGCAAAAGCGGCAGGAGTACAAGTAACCTGCGAAACCGCACCGCATTATTTCGCGCTTACCGAGGACATGCTTTTGACCTTAGACGCCGATTACCGAATGAATCCGCCCCTGCGTACTCAGGAAGACGTTGACGCTGTTATCGGGGGCATAATGGATAAAACCATAGACTGCATAGCCACCGACCATGCTCCCCACAGCCTGCAAGAAAAAGCCGACTTCCGCGCCGCCCCGAACGGCGTAATCGGGCTTGAAACCTCGCTCGCCGCTACCTTGACTTTCCTGTATCATACAGAAAAAATAAGTCTTCCCGACATAGTAAGGCTTATGTGCGTAAATCCGCGTAAAATCCTTAGTCTACGGGAAATAAGCATTGCTCCCGGGCAACCCGCCGATATAACCCTGTTCAATCCCAACGAGGAATGGACGGTAGAGCCTGATAAATTTAAGTCTAAATCCAAAAATTCCTGCTTTAAAGGCATGAAGTTAAAAGGCAGGGTTAAGTATACGATTGTGGGTGGAGAAGTTGTTTATGAGGATTAAGCGGGGATAATTAGTTTGAAAAAAGCTCAAGTATAAGAGGAAAAATATTTCACCACTCGTTGGTGCCTGGAGAGGATGGTATTTGATATGTCCCTTGACCTTTTAATCGAAAAAATAGTTAAAACTCAAAATCCAACTGTTGTGGGGCTTGACCCTAAGTTAGAATACGTCCCCGAATTCATTAAGAAAAAAGCCTTTGTCAAATATGGCATGAACCCGAAAGGGGCGGCAAAAGCCATTTTGAAATTCAATAAAGGTATAATTGACGCGATTTATGATATTGTCCCCGCCGTAAAGCCCCAGCTTGCTTTTTATGAAATGCTCGGCGTAGAGGGGGTAAAGGCGTTCCATAAAACAATTGTATATGCCAAAGAGCGCGGGCTTTACGTTATAGCTGACGGCAAGCGCAACGATATAGGCTCTACCGCCGAGGGTTACGCGGCGGCGTATCTCGGAAAAATCAAAATCGGCGAAGAACTGTACAGTCCTTTCCCCGTTGACGCTCTGACGGTCAACGGCTATCTCGGTTCGGACGGCATTATGCCGTTTACCGACGCCTGTAAAAAATATGACAAGGGTATTTTCGTACTTGTGAAAACCTCGAACCCTTCCTCAGGCGAATTACAGGATAAAGTTGTGGGTAAAGTGACAGGATTCGCCGACGGCGACACCATCTATGAAATCATGGGGCGCATGTGCGAGAAATGGGGCGCGGCGGGTAAAAAACGTTACGGCTATTCCGGTGTGGGCGCGGTGGTCGGCGCGACATACCCCGAGCAAATTAAGGAGCTTCGTGAAATGCTGCCGTACACTTTCTTTTTAATACCCGGCTACGGAGCGCAGGGAGGCAGAGCCGAAGACTTAAAATCTGCTTTTGATAAAAACGGCTTGGGCGGAATTGTGAACAGTTCAAGGGCAATTATGTGCGCCTACCAAAAAGAAAAATGTAACCAAAAGGATTTTGCCGAAGCGGCGCGGAGAGAAGCTTTGAAAATGAAAGAAGCTCTTATGGAGCATATAGGGATAATAAAATTACCATAATAAAAAATTAAAAAAAGAAGGAGATTTTATGAACAAAAAAGCATGGTTAATCTTAGCCGACGGAACTGTTTTTGAGGGGAACGCCTTTGGCGCGTCCGGTAAGGCAATCGGCGAGGCGGTCTTCACGACCGTAATGACAGGGTATCAGGAAACGCTTACTAATCCTAACTATTTCGGGCAATTAGTTGTTCAAACCTTTCCGTCAATAGGAAACTACGGCGTCAACGACGAGGACAATAACTCCGAGCATTGCGCCTCCGGTTACATAGTCCGCGAGTATTGCGAACAGCCGTCTAATTTCCGCTCAAACGGTACGATTGACGGATTTTTAAAAAAGCGCGGAATCGTCGGAATCTGCAGCATAGATACCAGAAGCCTTACGAGAATATTAAGGGATAAAGGTTCTATGAACGCCGGAATTACCGACCATGAACCCGACAGCGCCTTTATAGAGGACATTAAGGCTTTCAGCGTCGGGAATCCTTTGCCGAAAGTCAGTGTTAAAGAGCCGGTTCACTGTGAATCTCTTTTAGGCGGTAAGTACAACATAGCTTTGATTGATTACGGTGTAAGACTTTCAACCATTGAGTTACTGCATAAATATAACTGCGACGTTACTGTTTTGCCCTACAATACAAAGGCGGAAGACATTATCGGAAAAAAATATAACGGCGTTGTTCTGTCTGATGGACCGGGCGACCCTGCAGATTTCCTGAAAAATCCTGAATTACTTGACACGGTTAAAAAATTGTTTGAAGCCAAAATCCCGCTCCTCGGAATTGGGCTTGGGCATCTTGTTACTGCGCTCGCCCTTGGTGGCAAAACCGCTAAACTCAAAAGCGGGCACAGAGGGGCAAATCAGCCTGTGGTTGACCTTGAGCTTGACAGAACCTTTTTAACCCTGCAAAGTCATGGCTATGTAGTTGAAACCCCGCCCGAAACCGCGAAAATAACCCACGTTAACGCCAATGACCGAACCTGCGAGGGAATAAGCTACGGTGGCGCACCCGTATTGACTTTACAGTTTGAACCGCAGACGCTCGGAAGTAAGAACGACACCTCGCATTTGGCGGAAAAGTTTATTAAGCTTATAAAAATAATGGATTAGGAAAAAGGGGCATGTTTATAAAAATGCCGAAAAAAGAAAGGAAGTTCGTATGCCGTTAAGAAAAGATATTAAGAAAATTCTTGTTATAGGTTCGGGTCCTATAGTTATAGGACAAGCCGCGGAATTCGACTACGCGGGGACGCAGGCTTGCCGCGCATTAAAAGAAGAAGGCTTGGAAGTCGTACTAATCAATTCCAATCCCGCGACCATAATGACCGATAAAAATATGGCGGATAAAATTTACATAGAACCGCTGACCCTTGAAGTAGTTAAAAAAATAATAAAAATCGAAAAGCCCGACAGCGTGCTTTCAACACTCGGCGGGCAGACCGGACTTACTTTATCAATGCAACTCGCCAAAGAAGGTTTTCTTGAAGAAAACAATGTTAAGCTTCTCGGAGCTAACGTTTCAACTATTGATAAAGCCGAGGACAGGCAAATCTTTAAAGATACCATGAAAGAAATAGGCGAGCCCTGTATACCCTCAAAGGTTGTAGAGACGGTAGAAAACGCGGTGGAGTTCGCTGAGGCTATAGGTTATCCCGTAGTTGTGCGCCCGGCGTTCACCTTAGGCGGCACGGGCGGCGGAATTGTATCGAATGAAACAGAATTGCGCGAAACTGCAGGTAACGGTCTGCGCCTTTCTCCCATTACGCAGGTTTTAATCGAAAAAGGCATTTCAGGCTGGAAAGAAATTGAATTTGAGGTTATACGCGACGGTAAGGGTAACGCCATTACTTTATGCGGTATGGAAAATATGGACCCCGTAGGGGTTCATACCGGAGACAGCATAGTGGTTGTACCTACCATGACGCTTGCGGACAAGGAATTCCAGATGCTCCGCACGGCTTCTTTAAACATAGTCGGCGCGCTCCAAATTGAGGGCGGTTGCAATGTACAGTTGGCACTCAAGCCCGACAGCTTTGAGTACGCCGTTATTGAGGTAAATCCGCGGGTCAGCCGTTCGTCGGCGTTAGCTTCAAAAGCCACGGGATACCCCATTGCTAAAGTAGCCACCAAAATTGCTATCGGCTACTCTCTTGACGAAATCGTAAATCAGGTCACAGGCAAAACCTACGCCTGCTTTGAACCTGCTGTTGACTACGTGGTGGTAAAATTCCCGAGGTTTGCTTTTGATAAATTCGTGCATGCCAAAAAGACATTGGGTACTCAAATGAAGGCTACGGGAGAGGTTATGTCCATAGGCATGAATTTTGAGGAAGCCATGATGAAAGCCGTCCGTTCTATCGAGCTTGGTATAGATACCATGACAAAGCCGACTTTTGAAAAGCTTTCAGACGCCGAAGTACTTGAAAAATTGAAAGACATCGACTGTGACCGTGCGTTTTGCGTGTTTGAGGCAATTAAGCGCGGAATCAGCGCTGAGGAAATTCACAGTATAACCTTTATAGATAAATGGTTTATAGAGAAACTCAGAAATCTTTGCAATATCGAAAAAAGCCTTGCCGATGGGGAATTAACCCAAGAAAAGTATTTGACGGCTAAAAAATTCGGTTACCTTGACGGCACGATTGAAAAAATTTCAGGGCAGAAATTAGCCGCCCGTAATATAACCCAAAAGCAGTTCGTATACAAAACCGTCGATACCTGCGCGGGAGAATTCGCGTCGGGAACGCCGTATTTTTACGGTGTATACGGCGATGAAAACGAAGCGGCGGAATTTATTGAAAAATACAGCGATAAAAATAAAAAGAAAATAATTGTCTTCGGCTCGGGTCCCATAAGAATAGGGCAGGGAATTGAGTTCGACTACTGTTCGGTGCATTGCGTGTGGGCGCTTAAAGAAATGGGCTATGAGGCAATTATATGCAATAATAACCCTGAAACTGTTTCAACCGACTTTGATACCGGCGACCGTCTTTATTTCGACCCTCTGACAGGCGAGGACGTAGATAATTTGCTTGCTACCGAAAAACCGTGGGGGGTTGTGGTACAGTTCGGTGGACAGACGGCTATAAAATTAACCAAACACCTTAAAAAAGTCGGGGCGAATATATTAGGCACTTCAGCCGACAGCATAGATGCGGCGGAGGACAGGGAACGTTTTGACGCGCTTTTGGAGAAATGCCAAATTCCGCGCCCGGAGGGTTATACTGTTTTTACTGCGGCAGAAGCCGTTGAAGCCGCTAAGAAATTAGGTTATCCCGTGCTTTTGCGACCGTCTTATGTACTTGGCGGGCAAAATATGATAATTGCCCACGGCGACAGCGATGTGGAAGAATATATGGAAATAATCACTTCCTCAAAGCTTGAAAACCCTGTGCTTATAGACAAGTATTTAATGGGAACAGAGGTTGAGGTTGACGCTATATGCGACGGCAAGGATTTTCTGATTCCGGGTATAATGGAGCACATCGAACGCGCCGGCGTACATTCAGGCGACAGTATTTCGGTCTATCCCACCCAAACGATTAACGACAGAATTAAAAAAGTCATCATAGCTTACACCGAGCGTCTTGCAAAGGAATTAAAAATTGTCGGACTTGTGAATATACAGTACGTTATTCATAATCATCAGGTCTATGTCATTGAGGTGAACCCGCGCTCGTCAAGAACAGTGCCTTACATAAGCAAGGTGACAGGGGTGCAAATGGTTGACATCGCCACCAAAGCTATGCTCGGACATAGCCTGAAACAGCAGGGGCTTCCTACCGGACTATTCCCCGAAACCGATTATATCGCTGTGAAAGTACCTGTATTCAGCTTTGAGAAACTGCATGACGTGGATACTCAGCTCGGACCGGATATGAAGTCCACGGGCGAAACCCTCGGAATTGCCAAGACCTTTAAAGAAGCGCTTTTTAAAGGTCTTATGGCGTCGAACATGAAGATGAAGAGAGCCGTTTCAAATGAGTCCGCACATAGGGGAATCTTATTCTCGGTGCGAAATTCCGACAAACCTGAGGTTATAGAGCTTGCCGACAGGTTTGACGCTATGGGGTTTGAAATTTACGCTACCAGCGGTACGGCGTCACTTTTGAATAAAAATATGTTGCCGGCTAATTTCACCTATAGGATTAAAGACGGCAAAGAGCCGAATGTTATTTCTTTGCTTGAAAGCGGTAAAATAGACTACGTTGTGTCCACTTCGGAAGCCGGTAGAGACCCCGCCCTTGACAGTGTGAAACTTCGCCGTAAATCGGTTGAGCGCGGCGTTGTATGCCTGACCTCAATTGATACAGCAAACGCCTTGGCCGACTGTCTTGAATCGGGTATGACGGTTGATGATTTGGAAATGGTTGATATAACAAAAATATAGGAAGTTTCTAAAGAAAGCTTATTACAGTACAGGAGAAATAAATAATGGTAAATATTAAAGGTCATTGTGTTTGCGGTGAGGTTGAAATTATAATCAAGGAATACGGCAACTTTGTTTATACCTGCCACTGCGACACCTGCCGCCGTATGAACGCCGGAGCAGTACTCTCTGTTGACCCCGGACCTAAAGAAAATGTGGAATTTACCCACGGTAAGGACAAAATCACAATCTACCATGACGAAGAAGTCGAACGCGGCTTTTGCTCGGTTTGCGGTAGTAATTTGTTTTGGCATAATGCGGCGAATAACCATTATTGTATGAACGCTGAATTATTTGACGACATAATTCAAAATGCCTCATTCGATGCGGAGCTGTTTTATGACATGAAGCCCGACTACTATTCTTTTGCGGGAGAAAGAAAGAAACTCAACCGTAAATTTGAGGAAATTTGAGTTTTGTAATTTTTCAGAAGGTGTAAATATGTTATTTATATTAATAACAGCCGTCGTATGGTTGGTTTTTGTTTCTCTGTTTTATAAAACAAACAGAGAACGGTTTTCGTTTTGGGTTAGCTTGTTGCCGTTATTGCTTTTCAGTATAATGGTTACGGTTGACTTGGGGATTAATTACGCTGGCAGTTTAGATGTTATAAGAAATGACGGTATAAGGCTTCACGGTGTTTTGGCGCCGCTTATATTGGGATACGAGGGCTGGAGTATTCAAATGTTCAAGCAGGCATACGGCATATCTTTATTAACGTCGTGCATTTTGATTTTTTTGTTTTTAATATCGCTTCTTTTCAAATCTGAAAAGAAACGTATTTTACAGTAAATTTTTGCTAATAATATTAACGCCTGATGTAGAGGCAGACCTTGTGTCTGTCTGAGAATCCGCAAAAATTAAATTACTGCGGGCGAATATAAGGTTCGCCATTGCATAAAAACGCCGAAAGGAACACAAAATGCCTTACAGATGCGGCTCATATCACATTATAGAAAAAACCGCCATTTCGGCGGGAATATATTCTTATGTTATTCTTTGCCCTGAAGTCGCGGAGGAAGCAAAGCCGGGACAGTTTGTTCACATAAAGGTGGAGGGCTTCACTCTGCGCCGACCTTTGTCAATCTGCGATATTGACTACAAAAACGGCTCTGTCAGAATCGTTTTTGAAATTCGCGGGAACGGCACGGCAAGGCTTTCTGTTCTTAACGTTGGGGATAGTATTGATATGATTGCGCCTTTGGGCAACGGCTTTACGTTGCCCTACGGAAAGTCCGCCCCAGACGGAAAGTCCGCCCCAGACGGAAAGTTCACCCCAGTCGGAAAGTCCGCCCCGATAATCGCCCCCGACAGACGCATTATCGTGGTGGGTGGTGGCATAGGTATACCGCCGCTTCTCGGCGCGGCTAAAGTTATGCGGGAGAGGGCAACGGCGATTTTAGGTTTTAAAAGCTACGATAAAGTAATCCTTGCCAACGACTTCAAACAAAACCACGTTCATGTAATCACCTGTACCGACGACGGAAGTGTTGGGATTCGCGGGACGGTTATTCCGCCCCTTGAAACCGAGCTTGCTAAAAACGATGTTGAAATGGTTTACGCCTGCGGACCGTTGAAAATGCTTGCGGCAATTGTAAAAACCTGTCAGCAAGCCGGCGTAAAATGCGAGGTGTCGATGGAACAGCGCATGGGTTGCGGAGTGGGGGCATGTGCCGTTTGCGCCTGTGCTATAAGAAAGCAGGATAAAGAATCAATGCTTATGGTCTGCCGCGACGGTCCTGTATTTAAAGGGGAGGAGCTTGTACTATGAATGGTACTGTGAATTCACAAAAAAGAGATTTAACAGTAACCGTAGCCGGCGTAAAATTCCCGAATCCCGTAATAGCGGCTTCGGGCGTTTACGGTTTCGGAGAATATTATACCGACCTTTACCCTTTAAATATATTGGGCGGCATTTCCTGTAAAGGTTTGACGCTTAATAAAAAAGACGGCAATATTCCTCCGAGAGTAGCCGAAACCCCCGCCGGTATGCTTAACGCCGTTGGATTGCAGAATCCTGGAATTGATTTTTTCATAAATACTCATCTGCCGCGTCTTAGAAAAGGCGGTTTTCCGCAAAGCGTCATAATCGCCAATATAGCGGGCGAAACTCCGGAGGATTACGCTGAAATCGCTCGGCGTTTAGATGAAACAGATGTTGATATGCTTGAATTGAACATATCTTGCCCAAATGTGAAAAAAGGCGGGGCGGCGTGGGGTATTTCGAGCGAGGGGGCAGTGATTGTTACAAAAGCCGTCAGAAACGCCACAAAGAAACCGCTTATGGTCAAACTAACCCCTAACGTAACCGATATTACCGAAGTTGCTAAAGCCGCCGAAAGCGAGGGCGCGGACGCTATTTCGCTAATCAATACATTGCTCGGTATGAGAATTGATATAAAAACCAAGCGTCCTGTTTTAAGGAACAATGTGGGCGGACTTTCGGGTCCTGCGGTTTTCCCCGTGGCTGTCAGAATGGTCTGGCAGGTGGCAAGGGCTGTAAACATTGATGTTGTCGGAATGGGCGGCGTCAATTCGGCAGAGGACGCTGTTGAAATGATGCTTGCCGGCGCAAAAGCAGTGCAAATCGGTACGGCAATCATTTCAGACCCTTTAGCGCCGCTCAAAATCATAGGCGGTTTGGAACATTACATGGATGTAAACGGCATAAAGCGTATAGCCGACATAACGGGGAAGGTGCAACCGTGGTGACAAAAACAACTATACTATATATAATACGCCACTGTGAAGCTAAGGGGAATATTGAGGAAGTTTTTCAGGGGCGCACCGACGGGGATATAACCGAAAAAGGCGCTCTTCAACTCGAAAAGCTGAAAGAGCGTTGCAAAGATATTCCTTTTGACATAATTTATACCTCGCCGCTTTTAAGAGCCGAAAAGACCGCAGTTGCCGTTAATTCCGTTCATAACGCGCCTTTAAAGCTTGAGCCGGATTTAATGGAGATAAACGGCGGCGATATGGAAGGGGAGAAGTGGCTGGAATTGCCGTCTTTGTTCCCCGATACATATTCCGTTTGGCTTAAGGATATAGGGCATTTTGAGGCTCCGAACGGCGAATCCATGCGCGGGGTATATAATCGTATGAAAAACGCCGTTTTGCGGATTATAAGCCAAAATGAGGGTAAAACCATTGGGCTTGTTTCCCACGGTTGCGCTATTTATAATCTGCTTTCATTTATTCACGGCTTTTCTGAGGAAGAAATTACAGCCCATCCGTTTTGGTGCGATAATACCTCAATCAGCCGCGCCGATTTCATAAACGGCGACTTTAAGCCTGTTTTTATAAATGATTCAAGTCATATTAAAGACAGCGCCGAAACCGCGCCGCACAAAATGCTATGGAGAGTATCGGCAAACCGATAGTGCCTTATTTGAGTTGGCGGTTCGGCCGCGAAAAAAAGCTTCCGATACATCGGAAGCTTTAATATTTCCCCTAACAGCCGTTTATTTCGCGGCGGCTACAGTTTCTTTCAAAAGCTTGCCTGCTTTGAAAGCGGGTACGTTTTTAGCGGGGATTTTAATTTTCTTTTGCGACTGAGGATTAATCCCCTCTCTCGCTGCACGGGTGCGAACCTCAAATGTACCGAAACCTACCAAAGAAACCTTTTCACCATCGACAAGTGCGTCTGTGATGCTGTCGAGTACCGCTACAAGCGCGGACTCTGAATCTTTCTTACTAAAGCCGGTTTTTTCGGAAATTGCAGCCACTAATTCAATTTTGGTCATTATAATACTTCCTCCAGATAGCGTTAATGCCTACACCGCTTAAAACTTTAACGTTATATTTAAAATTATGCAGTGTTGCCTTACATGTCATATTATATCACAAAAAGTCAGTTTGTCAATTAAGAAATAATAAAAAAACAAAAGTTTTACTTTTATGTCAAATTTTGGGCTGTTTTTCATTAAATTTTAATCCTTTTAGCACATAGAAGAACAGCAGAAAGTGAATTTTATCTGAAAAAGAAAGAAAACCCTTGTATTTTAAAGTCAGGAGTGTTATAATGTAAAATAGTTTGTAAATGGGGGAAACGCATGGAGAATACGATAAGCGTCAAAAACCTTGTAAAGGTATATAAAATCGGTCAGGAAAAGGTCGTTGCCCTGAACGGTGTAAATTTTGACGTTGCAAAAGGTGAAATTTGTTGCATACTCGGAACATCAGGTTCGGGAAAATCAACCCTGCTTAATATGCTTGCGGGGCTTGAAAAGCCTACGGCGGGTGAAATCATCATAGACGGCATTGATATAGGAAAATTAAACGAGAAAAAAATAACCAGATGGCGGCAAAAGAACATAGGGTTCGTGTTTCAGTCTTATAACCTGATTCCCGGGCTTACCGCGCTTGAAAATGTGGCTATGCCTTTAACGTTCAGGGGTGTGAAAAAAAGACACCGAAAGCGGCTGGCGCAGATTATGCTTATTATGGTGGGGCTTGGCAGGCGTATGCGGCACAAAGCTTCGCAAATGTCGGGAGGACAGCAGCAACGCGTGGGAATTGCCAGGGCTTTTGTCTCAGCTCCGAAAATAGTCTTTGCGGACGAGCCGACGGGAAACCTTGATACCCGCACCACAAAAGAAGTCATGGAGCTCATGGTGCGTTTAAGCAAAAAGCATAACCACTCCCTGATTCTTGTAACCCACGACAGGGAAATCGCGACTTATGCCGACAGAATAATTACACTTAGAGACGGAATGGTGGTTTCTGACGAGCATAAAAATATAAAAATAACATGTGTGGAAAAAAGTAAAGAGAGGATAACAAAATGAAAGCACTTTTAAAAGCAACGGCGTTTGTAATGGCGTTTGCCATTATGATATTGCAGGTTTCGGCGTTGACGTCGGATGAAATCAACGCAATGAAAATTAATGTTGAAGCAAATGAAATTTCTACAACGGCAAGAGCCGGCTCAACATTTGATATAAACATAAACTTATTCAGCAACTCAAACTACGGTCATGAACAAAAACCCATAACTGACATTACTTTAAAAATGGGCGACCACAGTCCGTTTGTGCTTATGAGCGGAGCCAGAACGGTCAGCAAAGCCGCTCTTAACGTTGATTATTCCTACAGATTCAGTGTTCCGAGTGATACGCCGGCAGGGACGTATTACATACAGTACAGTGTGGATTATGCCTATTCAAATAAGTATGACCCTGTAACTGGTCCTTCTACCGTCGCCGCTGATATTGCCCATGATACAAGAAGCTTCTACGCCGCGGTTTATGTCATTGACAACAGCGCAACGCAAAGCGTTCCACTGACCATAAATAACTTTTCCGCCCCGTCGCGCATAGCCGCAGAAAGTCCGGCTGAAATAAGTTTTAACCTCATAAACAACGGGGGGACGGAATATAAAAACGCTCAGGTCACATTATATAACGGCAACAACGCGGTTCACACTCATTTTGTGGGTAATATAGCCGCTAATGACGCTACTAATGTTGAATTTACCTATATTTTCAAAACTCCCGAAACGGCAAACTGCCGAATTGTCGTGAGTTACCAAAACACAGCGGGAAATTCGGCGAGCGTTGAAAGAAAATTCAGCGTAACGGTAGGTGAGCGTGCGCGGCTTGAAATCAGCCAAATCAGTCCGCCCGCCGAAGTTGAAATCGGCGTTGAAAGCGAAATAAATTTTACCCTTGTCAACAGAGGTACGACCGAATTCAAAAATGTTCAGGCATTTTTAGTGCGGGACGACAGACAGGTAAGAAGCGCCTTTGTCGGTACGATAGAAGCTCAAGACAGTAAGGACGGTACTATAAAGTACGTCTTCCCGACAAGCGGCGGAAATTATTTAATCAGAGTAACCTATGAAAACGCCATGGGCAGAAGACTTACAACCGAGCGCAGATTTACCCCTGTTTTTGAAACGGTGGTTGACGACAGCGGTACGCTCAGAATTCAAAGCATAGTACCGCCCTTTGAGGAGTTAATCAGAACCACTACAGAGGTGAAATTTTGGCTCACCAACCCCTCCGCCAATAAAATAAAAGGCGCTGAGGTTTTCCTGTACGATGAAAAGGGCAGGGAACTAAACAGCGTTTATATAAGCGAAATGGAGGCAAACTCAACCAAAGAGGAAAGCCTGACATTTTTCACTGCGGCTACGGAAGGTGTTTATTCCTACACTTTAAGATTGAATTACCGTAACGCCGACGGAGAGGCTAATAATATCAGAAAATCTTTTGCCGTAAACGTTGTAACTGAAAAAGCCGATGAGGAAAACAGCAACCCCTCTAATATAAGAATCCAAAAAATTGACGCGCCTGCGGTAATTTATGCGGGAGTATCCACAAAAGTGCCGGTTACTCTTGTAAACTCGGGGAAAGGCAACGCGCATAACGTAGAATTATACATAGTGGATTCGGAGGGGAACGAGGTAGTCCGCGAATTTATAGGCAATATTCCTACTTCCGAATCGGTTACGGAAGAAATAAGGTTAAAATTTGACGTTGCGCGGGAAGTTTCTCTCACGATGTACGTCGAGTTTGAAAATGGCGACCAAAGCACGGGCATGTCGCAAAGGAGTTTTTCTCAAATGGTGATGGATTACCGTGCGAGCGTGACTGACATATCGGGTTACGAATGGGGGATTGAAGCAGGTTCTCCGGCTACTATAGAATTTTCGGTGCTTAATAACGGTTCTGAAAAGCTGTCTAACGTAAACGCCGTATTGCGGGATGGCGACGGGAATATGCTTGCCGAGAGTTTTATCGGCGTAATTGAGCCGAGCTCAAAGAAAGAGCGTCAGAGATTCCGCAATGTCATATTCAGCGAGCCGGGAGCGGCTGATTTGTCAATAGTTATAACTTATGAAAACGATGATATGATGCAGTTTAGTTTTTCAAGCTCATTCAGCGCGGTTATTAACGAGCCGTGGGTTCCCGAACCATCCCCTGAAAACGGCGATTCTCCCGAAGGCGAGAGAGGCGAAGGCGAAGAAGTCTCAGGAGAGGGCGGCGGAATTCCGTGGTGGGTATGGGCGCTTATTGGCGGCGGCGTAGGTACGGCGGGAATTGTCGTTTTGGTGATATTTTTGAAGAAACGCGCCCATAAAAGAGAAAGCGATGAGATGGAGCATTTCATTAAGCTTATGGCGGGAGAGGCTACAGCGAGTGATATTCCGGCTGAACCGGTCGGTTATAAGCCTGCTGTGGACAATAGCACCGAAAGTCCCGATAACGAGGTTGAGCAATGAAAGCAATAGATGTTTTCAGAATGTGTATCCGTAACCTCTTTAAAAGAAAAACGCGTACATTTCTGACTGTTTTGGGTGTAATAATAGGTACCTGCGCTATTATTGTAATGGTTTCTCTCGGTGTCGGTATGGATGACGCAATGGATAAAATGGTAAGCGAATGGGCAGATTTGACGCTTATTCAGGTGAATCCCGATGGCAGACCGAGACCCGACGGGGAAGAGGCGCCTGTGCTTGACGACGATGCAATCGCGAGTTTTAAGGAAATAGCCCATGTCAAAGCTGTATCGCCTTTTTTACGCTCACTCAGCGTTGGTTATGAAATCGCTATATACAGTCATGAATACTCGATAAGTTGGGGAGATTTTGTCGGGGTTTATATGGACGAATTAGAGAATTTTGGGTATAAGCTTTCCGAAGGTCGTTGGAAAGAAGATGGCGACCCTTCGGGAACTGTACTCGTCGGGTTTAATGTCGGAAGCTATGTCTATGATTACGAGTATGAAGAATATGTATGGCCTGAATTAGATGAGGAATATAATGTTGTAAGCAAAGCAATGGACCCCATGACTACGGAGTTGCATATTATTCCTCTTACCTTTTCCCAGGATGACGGTTGGTGGCAACAGGATTTTTCTGTAATCGGTTCCGAAACTGCCCCCAACATGGAGTATGACAGGCAATTAAACGTAGTTGGTGTAATAGGCGACCCGGAACGCGACTGGCGGATTTCAGACAGCGTTTTTGTTGATATTGATTTTCTTAATACATATATAAAGGCGTTTAACGAGCTTAATCCCGATATGCAACGAGAGGAGTTCGACGGAACTTATAGCGATGTTCGTGTGCGTGTAGATGATATGAACTATGTTAAGGACGTTGAAGACCAAATAAAAGCAATGGGTTTTCACACCTATTCCGAAGGTGAAGCTCGCGAAAGAATGAAAGACCAGGTACAATTGATTCAAATGCTACTTGCAGCTTTGGCGGGGGTATCGGTGTTTATAGCGGCTTTGAACATTACAAACACCATGATAACAGCGGTGATTGAACGCACCCGCGAAATAGGAGTTATGAAGGTTTTAGGTTGTGACCTCTCAAAAATTATGGCGCTTTTCCTTGGCGAAGCGGCGGCAATAGGTTTTATCGGAGGAGTACTCGGGATAGGGTTGAGCTTTGGCATTTCGGCTTTATTTAACACCTTCCTTTTTGAACAAATGATGGGTATGATGAGTGGTGGCGGCGGCGGAGGCATGTCGTTTGAGGACGGCGTTGTAATCTCCCAAATCCCTATATGGCTTGTGTTCGGCGGCTTAATGTTCGCTACGGTTGTAGGAGTGTTGGCGGGGATTATTCCGGCGTATAGAGGAACCAGAATAAGTGCACTTTCGGCAATCGCATACGAATAGCGCTGTTTGGTAAAAATTCTATTATATTAACCGGAGGTGGCTGTATGTTCCGGCGGCAGAAATTCACGCTTATATTAAGAATCGGCGCACTTATTATCGCTATAATCTTTGTTTTGGGGATTATTCTTGACTCGCTTAATATTTTTTAGTTGTATTTTTAAATTAAAATATTTTTATTAAAATTATGGGAGGAAAAAAGTATGGCAAAAGTAATTATCGAAACATCGGCAAGACATGTACATCTCACTCAAGAGGCGTTGGAGGTTCTTTTCGGAGCCGGCGCTACGCTGACCGAGAAAAAGCGACTTTCTCAGCCTACCGAATTTTCAACTGAGGAAAGGGTAAAGGTGGTTGGTCCAAAAAGGGAAATTCCGAACGTAATGATTCTCGGTCCTAACAGAAGCGCGGTTCAGGTGGAAGTTTCGGCAACCGACGCCCGCTCTCTCGGCATTACTCCCGTAGTTAGGGAATCGGGCGACGTAGCCGGAACGCCCGGCTGTAAGCTTGTAGGACCTGCGGGCGAGCTTGACATAGCCGAGGGGGTTATTGTGGCAAAAAGGCATGTTCACATGACGCCGGCTTTTGCAGATGAACACGGTTTCACTAACGGAGAAATCATAAACGTAAAAGTTGAGGGTACGGGCAGGAGTGCGCTCTTGGGCGATGTGGTATGCCGTGTACGCGATACTTTTGCTGAAGCAATACATATAGACACCGACGAGGCAAACACGGTTTCATCCGCACCGGGAATGATGTGCGAGTTAATAAAAAATTAAAAAATAAAGGCGGCTTTTAGCCGCCTTTATTTTTTATCTATCCCCGAACGAAACCCCTATACTCCTCGCCGTTATGACTTCCGGACTGTCGGGGGCTACGAACTTGGTTTTCATTGCCACGTCCGAGAGCTTGTTTTCGGTAATCCAGTCGCCCGATAACGCCACGGTGTAGCCGTATTTTTCCTGTGAAATCAGCTTTGCCGCCCGCGCTCCGAACTTTGTGGCAAGTACTCTGTCGTAAGCCGACGGAGTTCCGCCTCTGAGAACATGCCCGGGTACTACCACGCGGGATTCATAACCGGTAGCTTCCTGAATTTTATTTGCCACTCGCGCCGAAACGGTGGTTTCGCCCGCTTCAACCCGCTTTTGCAGGCGGTCTTTCTTTTTCATGGCGGCTTCTTCGGCGTCCATAGCGCCCTCCGCAACCGCTACAATTGAAAAACACTTGCCCGAATCGGCGCGGCTTTGCACCGCTTTTATTACCAAATCCATGCTGAAAGGAATTTCTGGAATAAGTATAATGTCCGCACCGCCCGCGATTCCCGTATAAAGCGACAGCCAACCCGCTTTATTTCCCATAATTTCCACCACCATGATTCGGCTGTGAGAATGGGCGGTGGTGTGGATTCTGTCAATCGCCTCTGTTCCTATAGCAACAGCGGTATGAAAACCGAAAGTTACGGAAGTCCCCCATATATCGTTGTCAATGGTTTTTGGCAAGCCGATTACGTTTAAGCCCTCTTCTGAAAGTAAGTTTGCGGTTTTATGAGTTCCGTTTCCGCCTAAGGTCAAAAGGCAGTCTAAATTCCATTTCATGTAGGTTTCTTTCATCTGCTTTACTTTATCAACATTATCGCCTTCTACGATACTCATTTTTTTATAAGGGGTTCTCCTTGTTCCCAAAATAGTTCCCCCGAGGGTTAAAATACCGTAAAAATCCGATGGCTCCATTAATTTGCAGTGATTGCGGATTAAGCCGTAATATCCGTCGGCTATACCTATGATTTCGACATTTTCCTCTCCCAAAAGCTGATAACAAGCCTTAACCACCCCTCTTATCGTTGCGTTAAGTCCTGGGCAGTCGCCTCCGCTCGTGAGGATTCCGATTCTTTTTTTTGCTGTTGAAGACATATTTTTTTACCGTTCCTTTCCACTTTAATCCCGCCTTTGGTTCTATTATACAACTTTCAACATGAAAATGTCAAGAAAACTGTTGGCAAGTCTTGACATTTCTTTAAAAATATTATACAATATTAATACTAATCAAAAACGGAGGGTCTAAGCATGAGTGAGTTTTTTAGCTCTATACCGAAAATCAAGTACGAGGGGAAAGCCTCGAAAAACCCGCTATCCTTTAAATTTTACAATCCGGAGGAAGTAATCGCGGGAAAAACAATGAAAGACCAGCTAAAATTTGCGCTGTCATGGTGGCATACCATGTGCGGCGAAGGCGCCGACATGTTCGGCAGAGGTACTACGGACAAGACATGGAGAGCCTCAAACGAAGAGGAACGCTCGGCGAACAAAGTCTACGCGGCTTTTGAGCTAATGGATAAGCTGAGTATTGACTACTTCTGTTTCCATGACAGAGATGTTTCGCCTGATTATCCAACCCTTGCTGAATCTAATGAAAAGCTTGACAAGGCGGTTGACATAATCGCTCAAATGCAGGCAAAAACCGGCAAAAAATGTTTGTGGGGAACTGCTAACAACTTCTCTCATCCGCGTTACATGAGCGGAGCGGGGACCTCCCCCTACGCCGATGTGTTCGCTTTTGCGGCGGCGCAGATTAAAAAAGCGCTCGACGTCACGGTAAAGCTCGGCGGAAACGGCTATGTTTTCTGGGGTGGTCGCGAGGGTTATGAAACTCTGCTTAATACCAACATGGGCTTGGAGCTTGACAACCTGGCGCGTCTTATGCGTCTTGCCGTCAACTACGGGCGTTCAATTGGATTTAAAGGCGACTTTTATGTTGAACCCAAGCCGAAAGAGCCCACCAAGCACCAATACGACGTGGATAGCGCTACCGTAATTGGTTTCCTGCGTAAATACGGTCTTGACAAAGACTTTAAACTCAATATCGAGGCAAATCACGCTACATTAGCTATGCACACCTTCCAGCACGAGATTCGCGTAGCCCGCGACAACGGTATGTTCGGAACGATTGACGCCAACCAAGGTGATATGCTCTTAGGCTGGGATACCGACCAGTTCCCGACTAACGTTTACGACACCGCGCTTTGCATGTACGAAGTACTTAAAGCGGGCGGTTTCACCAACGGCGGCTTAAACTTTGACTCTAAAACCCGCCGCGCCTCTTTCGAGCCGGAAGACATCTTCTACTCCTACATAGCGGGCATGGATGCTTTTGCGTTAGGTTTACGCATAGCCGACAGAATCATTGCAGACGGAAGAATCGATGACTTTGTGACCAAGCGTTACTCAAGCTGGCAGAGCGGCATAGGTGCTGATATAATTAACGGTAAGGCTGACCTTGCCGCGATTGAGAAGTACGCGCTTGAAAAGGGCGAAGTTCTCGGCACTATTCCAAGCTCCAGGCAGGAAATGCTTGAGGATATTCTTAACGATATTATGTTTGGCGGCTAATCTATATAAAGTTTTACAATTTACGGCGGACAGCTTTCGGCTGTCCGCGTGTAAATATTTCGGTCAGTGAAAGGGCGCAAAGAAATATATCAACGAAAGGAAAACAATTATGGCTTACATTCTCGGAATTGACATAGGGACTTCGGGAACAAAAACCGTACTGTTCAGCGAGGACGGAAAGGCAGTGGCGAGTTCCACCCACGAATACCCGCTCTACACTCCGCAAAACGGCTATGCCGAGCAGAACGCCGAGGACTGGTGGAATGCCGTTGTAAACAGCGTTAAGGACGTACTTGATGAAAGCGGAATTGATTCCGCCGACATAAAAGGAATAGGGCTGTCGGGGCAGATGCACGGCTTGGTTATGCTTGATGCCGACAATAGGGTTATTCGCAAGAGCATAATTTGGTGTGACCAACGCACGGCAAACGAAGTAGACGAGCTTAATCAAAAAGTCGGTCATGATAAGTTAATCGAAATTACCGCCAATCCTGCAATCACCGGCTTTACGGCGGCAAAAATACTTTGGGTTAAAAATAACGAGCCTGAAAATTATGAAAAATGCCGCCATATTCTTTTGCCTAAGGATTACGTTCGCTTTATGCTGACGGGCGAGTATGCTACTGAAGTAAGCGATGCTTCGGGTATGCAGCTTTTAGACATTCCGAAGCGCGACTGGTCTGACGAGGTGTTACAAAAACTCGGAATTGACAAAGCACTACTCGGCAAGGTTTATGAATCTCCTGAAATTACAGGCGAAATAACCGCTAAGGTAGCATCTTTAACCGGACTCAAAGCCGGAACTCCCGTTGTGGGCGGTGCAGGCGATAATGCCGCGGGCGCTGTAGGTACCGGCGTAGTGGAAGACGGTAAGGCGTTCACCACAATCGGTTCAAGCGGCGTGGTTTTCACCCATACCGATAAGATTTCAATTGACAAGGGTGGCAGGGTTCATACTTTCTGTTGCGCTGTTCCGGGCGCGTGGCATGTTATGGGGGTTACCCAAAGCGCGGGCTTATCGCTTAAATGGTTTCGCGACAATTTCTGCTGGTCTGAAATGGAAACAGCCCTCAATATGAACGTAGACCCTTATTACTTAACCGATAAGGCGGCGGAGACTGTTCCCATTGGTGCAAATCGTTTATTCTATATGCCCTATCTAAACGGCGAGCGCACCCCTCACCTTGACCCCAATGCTCGCGGAACGTTCATAGGGTTGTCAACCATACACAAAAAACAGCACTTAATCCGTGCGGCTATGGAGGGCGTTTCCTATTCATTACGCGATTGCGTGGAAGTTATGCGTGAAATGGGTATAAACGTCAACGACATGATGGCTTGCGGCGGCGGCGGAACCTCACCCCTTTGGCGGCAGATGCTTGCCGACCTGTACGCCTGCAATGTTAAAACCACGTTGAACACCGAGGGTCCCGCGCTTGGCGTGGCAATTTTGGCGGCTGTGGGGACAGGTATTTACTCGTCTGTGGCAGAGGCTTGCAAGGCAATTATCAAAATCAACCGCGAACAAGCGCCGATTCCCGAAAATATTGACAAGTATGAGCGGGCATACGGAATGTACAGGAAACTTTATCCCGCGATGAAAGGCGTTTTCGCAGAGTTGGCAGAGTTATAGCAAAACTTATGTGTGAGGAGGTTTTAGGAAATATGAAGAAAATTATTTCGATTCTTATTATGAATGTGTACAGGATAACTGTAACGAAACCGGTCTCCACAAGCACACCGGCGTTTGGTATCGCGGCGCGGCAGGTGCACAAAAATACAGCGGACACGGTTCATGCAGAAAAGCTTAAAGCACGATACAGCAATTGCGTTTGAGGACTTCCGTCCTCAAACGCTCGCCGCCAAAGGCGGCGGCAAATCTTTTTTTAAATATTAATAAAAATTAATTAAAGAGGAGAAATTCACATGAAATTATTCATTGATACCGCAAATGTAAATGAAATTAAACGCGCCGCCGATATGGGCGTTATTTGCGGAGTAACCACCAACCCTTCGCTGATTGCCAAAGAGGGCAGAGACTTTGTTGAAGTTATTAAGGAAATCGCAGGAATTGTTGACGGTCCTATTTCGGCTGAGGTCATCTCGCTTGAAGCTGACAAAATGGTAAAGGAAGCCGACGAGTTTATCGCCAAAATGCCCGAAGATTTACGTGACAATATCGTAATTAAACTGCCGTTCTGCGAAGAGGGCTTAAAGGCGTGTAACCAACTGTACAATAAAGGAATCGACACCAACGTCACTCTTATTTTCTCGGCGGCTCAGGCTATTTTGGCGGCAAACGCCGGCGCGACCTATGTAAGCCCGTTCCTCGGAAGACTTGACGATATTGGCACCGACGGGTTGAATCTGATTGATGAAATCGTTGAAGTTTTTGATGCGCAAGGCATTGATACCGAAATCATCGCCGCTTCTATCAGAAATCCAATCCATGTTACAAAAACAGCGGCTATGGGTTGCGATATTGCAACCGTACCTTTCGGCGTTATTATGCAAATGCTGAATCACCCGCTGACCACTTCGGGAATTGAGCGGTTTTTGAAAGACTGGGAAGGTTTTTCGGCAAAATAAAAAAATAATTTACGGGGTGATGTTAATTTAATGTCGCCCCGAAATTATAATTATGGCGAAAAGTTTTAAAGTAAATCCTCGGTAATTGGGAAGATGTACTTTCATATCACGTTTGTGAGGAAAGGCATGGGGAATATTTATGAACAAAAAAATCAGAGCCTGCAAAACCGAACTTGATTTGCTGTTAGCTGAAAACCCGCTCGAAACCGATTGGGGCGGTGAAGCGGAAAAACTGCTTGTTAAAATAAAATTTTTTCAGCATGAACGAATCGTTCACCTGATTGTAACCATGACTATGAGTCTTTTGACTGTAATTACTATTTGCGCCTTATTTGTGTCCGGAGAGACGGCGATTCCGGTAATATTGCTTTTTACGCTGTTTTTGACTTTGACGGCGGCGTATTTAATTCATTATTACAAGTTGGAGAACGGCGTACAGGAGCTTTACGGATATTATAGTCAATTGCGGGAAAAATCAAAAAATAGTTGAAATTTTATCCATTTAATGCTATAATGTATAATATTAGAATAAATAAAGACAAGGAGAGCAAAACGCCATGTATAATGACTACATTGACTCAATCGGATTTATTTCAAAAAGCGACCCTGAAATCGGAAACGCCATGCGAGAGGAGCTTTTACGTCAGCAGAGAAATATCGAGCTTATAGCAAGCGAAAACATTGTTTCTCCCGCCGTTATGGCGGCGATGGGGAGTATTTTAACTAACAAATACGCCGAAGGTTATCCCGGCAAGCGCTATTACGGCGGCTGTGAGTGCGTGGACGTTGCGGAGAGTATTGCAATCGAGCGTGCCAAGGAGCTTTTCGGGGCAAAATTCGCTAATGTTCAGGCACATTCGGGGGCGCAGGCGAACATGGCGGTTTACTTTGCGCTTTTAGAGTACGGCGATACTGTTTTAGGCATGGATTTAGCCCACGGTGGACACTTAACCCACGGTTCGCCTGTGAACATATCGGGAAAATATTTCAACTTTATACCCTATGGCTTAGATGATGAAACCGAGCGTCTTAATTATGAAAAAATAGAAGAGTTGGCAAAGGTTCATAAGCCGAAAATGCTCGTCGCGGGGGCAAGCGCCTACCCGAGAGAAATCGATTTTAAGCGCATTTCCGAAATCGCGAAAAGTGTTGGGGCATGTTTCTTTGTTGATATGGCGCATATCGCGGGACTTGTCGCGGCGGGAGAGCATATTTCGCCGATTCCTTACGCCGATGTAACCTCCACCACCACCCATAAGACCCTGAGAGGACCGCGTGGCGGTCTTATACTTACAAATAATGAAGAAATTGCTAAAAAAATCGACAAAGCCATCTTCCCCGGAACACAGGGCGGACCGCTTATGCACGTAATTGCGTCTAAAGCCGTCTGTTTCGCTGAAGCTCTTAAACCGGAGTTTAAAGAATACGGCAGACAGGTCAGGAAAAACGCTTCGGCATTGGCGTCGGGACTCATGAAGTACGGTTTTAAACTTGTTTCGGGCGGTACTGATAACCATCTTATGTTAGTTGATTTACAATCGTTCGGCGTAACGGGCAAAGAGCTTCAAAATAAGTTAGACGAGGTTTATATTACAGTCAATAAAAACGCCGTACCTAACGACCCGCAGAGCCCATTCGTCACAAGCGGTATCAGAATCGGCACGCCTGCTGTTACAACAAGGGGTTTAAAAGAAGATGACATGGAAGTAATTGCTGAGTGTGTTTTATTGGCGGCGAAAGATTTTGACGCCAATAAAGAAAAAATCAAAGAAAAAGTAAACGCAATCTGTGGAAAATATCCGTTATACGAATAGCAGGGGGGCTATGTTGCACCGCTCCTTATAGATTATACGGAGGATGAGAATGTCTGCAAAACAAAATGAATTAGTCTTTAAGAAAAAAAGGCAGGTAGCGCCTGTTTCACTTATTGCCCTTGAGGGAGCCTCCGAGCTCGGCAATAAAATCAACGACCATCTGCTAAAATGGTGGGGCGACACAGGGTTTAAAGGCGATACCTTTTTAATCAGAAATGAGTGTCCACGTTTTTCCTCTGGTGATGCTAAAGGTATTTTAAGAAAATCAATCCGCGGCGATGATGTTTTTATAGTCGTTGACGTGGGGAATTATTCCTGTACCTACACCCTTTTCGGCGAGACCAACCACATGTCGCCCGACGACCATTTTCAGGATTTAAAACGTATAATTCAAGCGGCGGGAGGTAAAGCGCACCGAATAAACGTCATTATGCCCATTCTTTACGGCGGTAGACAGCACAGGAGAAACTATCGGGAATCATTGGACTGCGCCATTGCCCTGCAGGAGCTTGAATCTATGGGTGTAAAAAACATAATTACTTTTGACGCTCACGATTCGAGGGTGTGTAACGCCGTTCCGCTTATGGGTTTTGACAACATTATACCCTCCTATCAGGTATTAAAAGCGCTGTTTCGGCGGGTTAAGAATCTTAAAATTGATAAAAAGCACTTTATGATGGTAAGCCCCGACGAGGGCGCGCTGAACAGGAATATGTATTACGCCTCAGTGTTGGGGGTTGACCTCGGTATGTTCTATAAACGCAGGGATTATTCAATGATTATCAACGGACGTAATCCTATAACAGCGCACGAGTATTTAGGAGACTCGGTTAAGAATAAGGATATATTTATTTCAGATGATATTATTTCATCGGGCGAGTCCATGCTCGAAGTTGCTTATGAGCTTAAAAAGAGGCATGCGTCGCGTATTTTGGTATATGCTACATATCCGATTTTCACCAACGGCTTGGAAAAGTTTGAAAAAGCCTATAAGGAAGGCATTATAGATTTTGTCTTTGGGACTAACCTTACCTATCGTTCTCCCGCGCTTTTAAACAGCGAGTGGTATTGTGACGTGGATATATCCAAATACATAGCCTATCTTATAGCTGCTCTGAACCATGACATTTCAACCGGCAGGGTAATCGACCCACATTTGAAAATAAAGTCTTTAATGAAACGGTTTAATAAGAACGATGATTTTATTGTAAAAACAGAGGAATTAGTGAAACTGCATTAAGTAGAACCCCCGCCAAAGCGGCGGGGGTTGATAGTGAGGTGTACCCCATGCCCTTAGCCGAGAGAATACGCCCTCAAAATCTTGAAGAATTCGTCGGACAAAAACATTTAATGGGCGAGAATAAAATTCTTCGTAAAATAATCGAAAATGTTGATGAAAAACGCCGCCTGCCCAATTTAATATTTTACGGACCGTCGGGAACAGGGAAGACCACGCTTGCTAATATTATCGCCAATCGCGCCGATATGACCTTACGCAAGCTAAACGGTACGCAGGCAAGTACGGCGGATATAAAGCAAATCATCTCAGAAACCAATACCCTTATGGGGAGCACTGGGATTCTGCTTTATCTTGACGAAATCCAGTATTTTAATAAAAAGCAACAGCAAAGTCTGCTCGAATTCATAGAAAACGGCGATATAACGCTGATTGCCTCGACTACCGAAAACCCTTATTTTTATGTTTACGGGGCGATTCTTTCCCGAAGCACTGTTTTTGAGTTTAAGCCGATTTCCCCCGAGGAAATAATCCCCGCAATTGAACGGGGATTTAAAATAGTTTCAGAAGAAATCGGGGTTAAATTGGATTTTGAGAATCGGGGCGAAATTTTCAGAACAATTGCGTTCGGTTGCGGGGGAGACGTCAGAAAAGCGCTTAACGCTGTTGAAATTTGCGTCCTGACCGCGGGGGATAATAAAGTCTTAACCCAAACCGCCGCTGAAGCCGCTCAAAAGAGCGCCGTAAAATACGACCGCGACGGCGACGCCCATTATGATATACTTTCGGCATTTCATAAATCAATTCGCGGCTCGGACGAGAACGCCGCTTTGCACTATCTTGCACGGTTGCTTGCGGCGGGGGATTTGCCGTCGGCTTGCAGGAGGCTTTTGGCTATTGCCGCCGAAGACGTAGGCTTGGCTTTTCCAAACGCTATAGTAATTGTAAAAGCCTGCGTGGATTCGGCTTTGCAATTAGGATTGCCCGAAGCCAAGCTCCCACTTGCCGAAGCCGCAATACTGCTTTGCACCTCGCCAAAATCCAATTCCGCTAAATTAGCCATTGACCGCGCCCTTGCCGATGTTGAAAAAGGCTTGACGGGGGATTTTCCGCGGCAGTTGCAAAATAAGCACTTTGATGGCGATGATATAAAAAATAAAGGGCAGAATTATCTCTATCCCCACGACTACCCTAACCATTATGTAAAACAGCAGTACTTGCCCGATGAAATCAAAGATAGGGTTTATTATGAATTCGGGGAGAATAAAATGGAGCAGGCGGCAAGGGAGTATTGGGAAAAAATTAAAGGCGGGCTTTAAAGTCCGCCCAATAAAATTTCCGCATTTTTGCTTATTGCTTTAATAAAAAAAATGTGATATAATTATATTAAATTTTTAAAAAGGAAGGAAAATGACTATGACTATCGGCGATATTGCGAAGCTTCTTGATTGTGAGGTTCAGTGCTGTGAGGATAGACTTAACAGTGAGGTACATACTGCATGCGGTTCTGATATGATGAGCGATGTTTTAGCTTTTGTGAAAGACCAGGCGGTACTGCTTACAGGGCTTTTAAATCCGCAGGTGGTTAGAACGGCGGAAATGATGGACATCATTTGCATAGTATTTGTAAGGGGAAAGAAACCCTGCGATGATGTAATTAAACTTTCTGCTGAAAAGAACATAGTAATTCTCTCAACTTCCCATCGTATGTTTGAGGCTTGCGGAAAGCTTTATGAAAGCGGATTACACGGAGGTACGAAATAATATGAGCGCTCTTGAAATGCGTTATGAAGTACCCGGTAACGACTTTACCCGTGCGGGGGAAGCCAGCTCCGCAATAAAAAATAAACTGAAACAAATGGGTATTCCCCCGGGTGTGGTACGCAATGTGGCAATCGCCGTCTATGAGGGCGAAATCAACATGGTGATTCATGCCAGCGGCGGAACGATAGATGTTTTTGTAGACTCTGACGCCGTTTCACTTGTGCTTCGCGATACCGGAGGAGGCATACCCGACGTTGAACTTGCCATGCGCGAGGGATACACCACGGCAAAGGAAGATATTCGCTCACTTGGATTCGGTGCGGGAATGGGAATTCCCAACATGATAAAATATACCGACGAATTCAAGATTAACTCCGAGGTAGGGAAAGGCACCGTGGTGGAAATGAAGGTATATTTAGAAAAATAAAAAATTTCTATGGAAGTAGATGAATATTTTGGATAATAAAACAATGCCGAGAGCCTCGAACCCCTTATCAACAGCCCCACCTTTTTTTCAGAGCCGAAAACCGGAATATGACCGCTTTTTTCATTCGGTTAGGCTTGACTCGGATTTGTGTAAGGGCTGTATTAACTGCCTGAAACGCTGTCCGACCCAAGCTATTCGTGTACGTGACGGGAAATCGCAAATCACTAAAGAATATTGTACCGACTGCGGCGAGTGTATAAGAGCTTGCCCCCATCATGCAAAAAAGGCGACTTTTGATTCTTTTGACACTTTATCGGAATATGAGTATAAAATCGCGTTGCCTCCGCCGTCGCTTTACGCGCAATTCAACAACCTTGAGGAGAAATCCTTGGTTTTGAACGCTTTGCTTTCGCTTGGTTTTGACGATGTTTATGAGGTTGCGGCTGCTGCTGAATTGGTGTCGGAGATTACGAGAAAGCTCATTAAAGATTTAGCCTCGGGGGCTCGGGATAATTTGCCGCAAGGCGGTTTTATCCCCGGCAGTCTGCCGATTATCTCTTCGGCTTGCCCTTGTGTTGTGAGGCTGATTAGCGTTAAATTCCCCAACCTGTTAGACAATATTTCACCTGTAATCGCCCCTGTTGAAATGGCGGCTAATGCGGCTGTAAGGCGCGCTCTGATAAGAACCGGACTTCCGAGAGAGAAAATCGGAGTGTTTTTCATATCGCCCTGCCCTGCGAAGGTGGCTGAGGCTTACTCCCCGCTTGGAATTAAAGAATCTCAGATTGACAAGGTTTTGGCGGTCAGCGATATTTATCCGCGCCTGTTGCCTTTCATGAAAGAAATTGCCGCGTCAGGTGGTGATATGACCTCCTTTGACAGGGGAAGCGAGTTTTCTCGTGAAATAGACAAAGCGGGAAGAATAGGCGTAAGCTGGGGCGGACACGGCGGAGAGGCAAGCGGTTTGCTTACCGATAATTACCTTGCTGTGGACGGAATCGAGAGCGTAATCAAGTCTCTTGAAGACTTGGAAGATTCAAAATTCACTAATCTTGAATTTATTGAATTAAATGCCTGTAAAGGTGGTTGCGTAGGCGGCGTTTTGGTGGTTGAGAACCCTTATATTGCTAAGGTTAAGCTTAATATAATACGCAAATACCTCCCTGTTTCAGGCACTCATATAAATGCTTCGGTACCGCCTTACGCTTATAATAATAAGAAAATCGAGTTTCAGCCGGTTTATCGCCTCGGTCAAACCTTGGAAGAGTCCATTAGCATGATGAAAAGGGTAGACGAGTTGATTGAAAAATTACCCGGTCTTGACTGTGGCTGTTGCGGCGCGCCGACCTGCGCGGCTAACGCCGAAGACGTGGCTAAAGGCTTGGCGGACGAAAAGGGCTGTATACATAAGCGGGTCGAGGCTCTCGAAACAGAGTCAAAACTCTCAAACTCTCAAAGATAATATGACAGGGGTTAAAAAAACATGAAAGTAAAAGATTTAATTGCTAATTTAGGTTTTGAATCTGTACATGAGGGAGAACCCGACAGGGAAATATCAAGCGTTTACTGTTGCGACCTTTTAAGTTGGGTTATGGGGCGGGCTTCTGCCGACAGCGCGTGGATTACCGTAATGGGTAACATGAACTCTGTGGCTGTGGCTGTTTTGGCGGATATTTCGGTAATTGTTCTTGCGGAAAACGCGCCGATTGACAGCGCCGCTCTTGAAAAAGCAAAACAACAGGGCGTAAATATTCTGAAAACTGACAAACCCGCCTTTGAAGCGGGATTGTTAATAAATAACGGACTTTAATTTAAAAATGGTTGAAATTTTATGGATAATTTAACCCCAAGCCAAGAAAATCCCTCTGTTCTTTCGTCGTTTCGCGGCGAGGGAACAGATTGTGTCGGCACGGCATTGAACTATGATTTGCATGTTCATTCCTGCCTTTCGCCCTGCGGTAGTGATGAATCCACGCCGGCAAACATAGCGGGGCTCGGCGCTGTTTTGGGGTTGGACGTTATCGCGCTGACCGACCATAATACCTGCAAAAACTGCCCCGCTTTTTTTAAAGCGGCGGCTGAGAGTGGCATACTTCCTATTGCGGGAATGGAGCTTACAACAGAGGAAGAAATTCATGTGCTTTGTCTATTTTCCGAACTTTACGCCGCGATGGACTTTGACAAGTTTGTTTATCCGCTTTTACTCCCCATGAAAAACGACACAGCGGTTTTCGGCAATCAGTTTATAATGAATGAAACAGACGAAATAACAGGCGAGGTTGAAAACTGCCTTATAAACGCTGTTTCAATCAGTTTATATTCATTAGCGGGAGAAGTAGGCTCGCGGGGCGGCATAATTATACCTGCCCATATAGAGCGTGCGGCGTTCAGCCTTATATCGCAGTTGGGTTTTGTTCCGGACGACTGCGGCTTTGATTGTGTTGAAATCCGCTCGAAACAGGCGGTTGAAAACTTAAAAGAACAGCACGAATACCTTAAAAACTGCAAAATAATACACAATAGCGATGCACATATTTTAGAGAGTATGTCTTTGCCGGGGAATACGCTTAATGTGGCTGAAAGGAACGCAAGGGGAGTGTTAGAGGTGCTTTCTGCGGGTTTTTATTAGCGCGTTTTAAATAGCTTTCAGAAACGCGTTTGATGATACACGGAAACAGCGTCAACATAATTAATAATTTCTTCTTCTGCGGGAAACGGTTATTTAACCGTTTCCATTTTTTTACTGTTTTTTAGGAACTTAACAAAAAGATTGCATAGCAATGCACTGCCTTGCTGTGATATAATACATTCATAGTTAGTATTAAGCAAAGGGTGATTCAAATGAACAGGACAATAACCATCGAGCAAGGAATTGAGACTATAGAAATATCCTCGCCAAATCTGTCTTTATGCGAGTATAGAGCCGACGTTACAATTAATACGCAAACGGAAAACAATCATATTATCAAAGAAGTATTTGAAACTTTAGAGGTGTCCCCACCAAATCTGTCTTTACGCGAGTATACAGCCGATGTTGAAATTAATACGCAAATGGAAAATAACTGCGTCTTCAGGGAAAATTTGAGTACTTGGAAATATCAAGTACTAACTTATTATTGCAAGGATTTGTCCCTGTAATCGGAATTAGAATTACAAAAGAATAAGGAGGAAACATAATGTATATAGAAATGCCGGAATTTACAATTTTAAATATCGGAGATTCGATTAAATTAAACGCGACAATAACACCGGACAACGCTTCAAATAAAGGCGTTTTTTGGAGTAGCAGAACCCCTTCAATTGCATCTGTTAATCAACAAGGGCAGGTAACGTCGCATAAAGCGGGAGCCGTTACACAGCGCAATAGATTTAGCAGATAATAAGGATTCGCTCGGAATTCCTGTTCCTATAAGAGATAAAGAAATAAAAAGTCCTACTTTCGGTACAGTTGTATATATTTCGTCAACTCCTTATGATTACGGAAACATGGTAGTTATTGAAACTGAAAACATAGACCCAATTACAGGAAATAATATCCGTATTTTATTTGCGCACATGAGGGATAATCCTCATGAAAGATTTACTGTAAATGTTTCAAAAGTTTCCCCGGGTACGCTAATTGGTCATGTCGGAAACAGCGGACTTTCGATAGGAGAAGGAGGCGGACATCACCTTCATCTTGCAATGATAAATGACGGCACAAATTTTGATAGAATTTACAACTCCATAAACCCTCAAAGATTTTTCCCTTATGTAAATTTTACAGGCGATACCGAACCATGGTGTAATTGTGAATTGCATGAAAACGACTAATAGTAATTGAATTAATCAAATTCTATATCAACACGATTACCGTTGCCGTCAACCGCAAATCTTTCGCCGTCAAGTGTAACTACAAATATATTATAAAGACCTGCCATAGTTATATAGTCATAGCGGGTGGAAGTAACTTTTTCGCCGTCTTGATTTATTAAAAATTCTCCGTAACCGTCTTCTCTATCGGGAATATAGATTATGCCAATGCCGATAGTGTCACGTATGCCGCCGTCATTGGTTCCAAATCTAATATCCCGCCACTCGCCGCTTGAAATTACATTGCCCTCGGCATCAAATATCCATGCTTCGGCATACATCCAAGCGTCCTCATCGCTGTCGTATTCAGTAATTTTATGTGCGATTAAACGGTTTTCCGATATGATTTTAACTCGGCTGAAGCCGTTTAATAATAAATTATCAGATGTTTCCTTAATTATTTGTTTTCTGTCTTTATACGAGGCTAAAAAATTATCAACCGACTCATCTAAAAGATTTCCTTCAATATTAATTACATATTCTTTTTCATCTTTACTGACGATAAGATATTCAGAGAAATTACTTAACGTATCATGTATATAATCAAAACGTGTAGATAAAACCTTGTTACCGTCATGGTCAATTAAAAACGCTCCGACATCTCCGTCGGGGATATAATGCTCGCCAATCCCGAAAGATGAATATACATTATCACCCGCATGAGAAAATGCAATCATACGCCATTCACCATCGGAAATAACATTACCCTTATCGTCATAAATCCAAGATATTCTATTTTCAGATGAATTACCGCCATTGTTTTGAGAAGCTGTAATTCTACTCGGTGATATAACACGAATATCATCATAAATACAATCTAAAATTATATTTCCGTCAGCGTCAATAACACCAAACAGCTTTCCATAATGTATTGTTTTCAAAGCCCCGTCATAGAATTCTTCATATATTTCTATTGAAATTTCATCGGTAGGCGCTTCTTGAATTTCCTCACTCGTTTGTTTCCCCAGACTTTCAACAGGATTTTGCAATACAACGTCCCCCGCGCACCCGCCGAGAATGAACGCCGTCGCGAGGAATAAAGATAATAAGCGTTTCATTGGGAGTACCTATCCTTTTGTCTTGTATTACTTCTAATTATATACCGCTTGATTGCAGTTG